>Ga0115013_10000040_pt1 | contig 89249 bp, 81 predicted proteins | sample SouAtlMetagenome_2_FD_88686 | JGI IMG/M metagenome (GOLD analysis project Ga0115013, IMG submission 88686) | Marine eukaryotic phytoplankton communities from Atlantic Ocean - South Atlantic ANT15 Metagenome | ecosystem: Environmental > Aquatic > Marine > Oceanic | place: South Atlantic Ocean...
TAATTTAGATCGTCGCAAGACGATAGAATTGCTCCGCTGGCGTCAGATTCTGATCGATATATTTAGTGAATTTCAGTTGCTTCTTTTTAATCATATTCATTAGTTCAATACCCGCTAACGTCCTCGATGCGGTATGCATTTTCCTGAAACATCCCATTGGATTTGTAATTCGCTTAATGTGGCGATGATCCTGTTCAACTACATTATTGAGATACTTAACCTGCCTAACGATAAAAGGCCTTTTGCCTGTAAGCCATCCAGGCTTATTAAAAGAGTCTAGAGCAGCCTTATTAGAGCCGCTTTTATCGATATTAATACGAAGCGGTCTCCGGTTAGAAAGGAAGGCCTTACGAAAGAATGCTTTAGCTGCCGCCTTGTCGCGTCTCTTTGAGACCATGAACTCGACCGTTGCACCATATTTATCTACGGCACGATAAAGGTAATGCCATTTTCCTTTAATCTTGATATAGGTTTCATCCATGCGCCAGCTGCGGTGAATAGGGACCTTATATTTCTTGGCTTTCTTCTCTAGAAGAGGGGCGTAGTGCAGAACCCAACGGTTCAGCGTTGCGTGGTCAATTTCAAAGCCGCGCTCTGCCATCATTTCTTCAATATTTCTATAGCTCAGAGCGTATGATATGTACCAACGCACACATTGTAGAATGATGAATTTAGGATAGTGACGACCGGAAAATGAGACCATGAAAAGCTCCTGTTTGCAGACGGGAGCATTATACCTTAAAATCCATCTTGATTTGAGAGCATTAAACTTTGCGACACTACCCTATGGGTTAGTGGTCACGATACCATAGGTTGTGCAATGCAGCGCAAATACATTTTATATAGTTTTTTCAGCATGATATGATGATCATGATACGTAGTATAAGCGCAAAATTTACCTAAAATTAGAGGTATCTAATTTTAATATATCGGTAAGATTTATCGCGTATATTTACATATGTGAGTGAGTGTTGGGGTGTTGACGTTTAAGGCGCGTCTTTAATCTTCCTGATATTTTTAGAAGTAAATTAGATTATATAAGGTGTGTAGAATGGGTCGATTAAGTCGTTTGTCCCAACAGCCCGTTATTGGGCCTGTTGCGCGTAATGTCATGGGGTATATGTTGAATCGCGAAGCTGTGAAAATAGCGGAGCATTTTTCAGGGTATATTCATCCTCAAATAGCTGTAACGCAGGAAGAAAAGCACGAGGCGTTTAATATCCGCCATCAAGTCTATTGTGAAGAATTAAACTTTGAAGCCGTCCGCCCCAATGCCATGGAAACGGATGATTTTGATGCACATTCCATACATTGTTTGATGCGCCATAAAATCACAGGGCAGTCCATGGGCACTGTGCGGGTCGTTACGCCACATGAAAGCGACCACTTGCTTCCCTTGGAGCATTATTGCGGTGACTTTATTGAAGAGGGCAAGCTGCATCCTTCTAACTTCTTACGCGAAGAAATTTGTGAAATATCGCGCCTTGCAGTGCCAGCATGTTTCCGTCGTAGACGCACAGATAAATTTGAAGGCGCAGCGACGGGCGCAATCAATGTGGAGGCCTATTCAGAAATTGAAATGCGCTGTATGCCGTTTATTGCGATTGGTTTGTATTTAAGCGCAGCTTCTGTGGCTATCCACCGTGATATTGACCATGCTTTTGCGATGATGGAGCCACGCTTAGCCCGCAGTATGCGCTTTGTAGGTATAGATTTTGAGCAGCTGGGCCCTGCGCGTGATTATCATGGACTGCGCGCACCTTATTATATTTCGTGTGATATGCTCAGAAAAAGCCTTAAGCCGGGGTTAACTATGCTCTATGAGAAAGTGTCTGATTTGATGCATGGTCAAGTCATGGAATTTGAATTTTAAGAAGTTAAAGGTTGTTATGTTTGATTTTGAAAAAGCGTTTTCACGCAATATTGGCTGGGTGAGCGAAGATGAGCTCTTGACGTTAAAAGGTAAAAAGGTGGCGATTGCGGGCGCGGGCGGCGTTGGCGGTGAACATTTGGTTACCTTAACGCGGCTAGGCATTGGGCATTTCCACATTGCTGATTTTGATGATTTTGAAGTTCACAATTTCAACCGCCAAGCAGGGGCGTTTATGTCGACTTTGGGGCAAAAGAAATTAATCGTGATGCGTGATATTGCCCTTGATATTAACCCTGAAATGCAGATTATAACATTTGATGAAGGGATCAATGCGGATAATATCGATGCGTTTTTAGAGGGGGTTGATATTTATGTTGATAGCCTTGATTTCTTTGCGCTTGATGCGCGTAAGCTTGTTTTCCGCAAATGTCATGAAAAAAACATTCCCGTTGTGACCGCTGCGCCGGTGGGCATGGGCTGTGCGTTCTTGTGCTTTATGCCTGGGCAAATGAGCGCCGAGGAATATTTTGGTTTTGAAGCGGCGCAAAGTGAAGATGAGGCCTATATCAAATTTTATATTGGCCTTGCCCCCGCTATGGTGCAAAAAGGCAGTATGGTTGAACCTTCCGCTGCGGATATCGTGCATAAAAAACTTCCCTCAACGCCGATGGGCATTAAAATCTGCGCGGGCGTTGCAGGGGCTTATGTGTTGAAAATATTGCTGGGGCGCGGCAAGGTTTTGGCGGCTCCACATGGGCTGCAGTTTGACGCTTATAATAATAGATTTAAGAAAACGTGGCGGCCATTTGGCTATCGTCACCCGCTACAGCGCCTGTCTTTGTTTTTGGCAAAAAAGATCTTTTTACCGCAAGATAAAAACGCTGCGGATGGAGGGTTTAAAAAAACCGTGCTAAGCGGCTGAAAAACCGCGTCCAATGCTTTGACATAAAGGTTTGGCTGTGCTATCACATATAAAATAAAAATTATAAAAAATAGATATAGCAGACAGGGACATCTTATGGGGCAAACATCCGATATATTCAATCGCTTGGACGATATTCAAAAAATGGCGAAGAAAAAAGGCGCAGATCATGTGCGCGTTTCTTATTCAGGCAGTGAAGCGTTGAGCGTTAGTGTGGATAATGGTGAAATTGAGCGTGCGAGCCGCACAGATAACAGTAGCTATGGCGTTACGGTTTATATTGGTGATAAAACAGCGGGCGTGTCGATCAACTCATCACGTCCTGATGTTATTGAATCTTTTGTCGATAAGGCGATATTCAATGCAAAAATGCAGCCTGATGACCCGTATGCAGCCTTGGTCGACGCAAGCGAGCTTGCGGATGAATATGCGACATTGGATTTATGTGACCCCTCTGTACCAACAGTGGAAGAGCTTGTCGCGCGCGCAAAAACGGCGTGTGATGCGGCGTTAAATACCAATAAATTGATTGTTAGCGCAACAGGCGCAGCGTCATGGTCAAAATCGGCGCGTTATATTGTGGCCAGTAACGGCTTTAGCGGCGTGAATGAACGTTCAGGTTCTTCTGTGCAGGCCGTGCCGCTTGCCCATAAAAACGGCGAACAGCAAACAGATTATGATTTCGATTCTCAGGTTTATGGCGCAGATTTAAAAGATCCTGCAGTGCTGGGCGCAATTGCAGCAGAGCGCGCAGCAAAAAGCCTTGGTGCACAGAAAATTCAGGCGCAAACCGCGCCGATTATATTCGATCAGCGCGTTTCAAGCAGCTTGATTGACGCTTTTATTGGTGCAATGTATGGCAGCGCCGTCTTGCAAAAAGAATCTTTTCTGCGCGGGAAGCTCGATCAGCAAGTTTTTGCGCCAAGTATTTCGATTATTGATGATCCGTTGCTTGACCGCTGTTTAAGCTCTTATGCTTTTGATGGTGATGGCATTGCGGCAGAAAAACGCATCTTGGTTGATAAAGGCGTATTGCAAACATGGCTGTTTGGCAGCTATGGCGCGCGTAAGTTTAATGCAGCTGAAGGCACATCGTTTAAATCAACCGGTCATGCAGGGGTTGAGCCTTCTTATTATGTTGAACCTGGTGTGCTCTCACCATCTGAAATGATCGCTGAAGTGCAGGATGGTTTTTACATTAACAGCTTGATGAACCTCAAAATCAACCAGTTTGATGGCAGCTTTAGTTCACCAGCCAGCGGCTTTTGGATCAAAGACGGTAAAATTACGCACGCGGTTGATGGCGCGTCAATTGGCGGTAATATCCTTGATTTGTTCTCACAAATGGAAGCTGCCAGCGATGTAAACCGCCTACAGCACCAAGAAGTCCCAACAATGCGCGTCGCGCAATTTAAAATAGGCTAAGCTTTCAGAGCAGATATTAAAGATATAAAAAAAAAGCGCCTTGCGGCGCTTTTTTTTATATGCTGTTTATATCCTATAAGCTATGAAGTTACTTCTGCCCATCAATTTTTAGGCCATCCATACGCACGGTAGGCTGCCCCACGCCAACAGGGACGGATTGACCGCTTTTACCGCATATGCCAACGCCGCTATCGAGGCTGCTATCATTGCCAATCATCTTTACATTATTCATTGCTTCAGGGCCATTGCCTTGGACGGTGATGTCTTTAATCGGGCGGTCATACTGGATTTGACCGTTAATAATAGGGTAGGCTTCGGTGACGGCAAAGTTGAACTTGCCTGATGTCGTATCTACGCTGCCCCCTGCCATGCCGGCAACATAAATGCCTTTATCAACAGAGCCGACAACTTCCTCGGGAGTGTATTGACCGGATTCCATGAATGTGTTGGTCATGCGCGGCATTGGGCGGCAATTATACCCTTGGCGGCGACCATTGCCTGTAATTTCAGCGCCCATGAGGCGTGCATTCAGCTGGTCTTGCATATAGCCAACCAAAATACCGTCTTCAATAAGGACGTTTTTACGTGTTTTAAAGCCTTCATCGTCAAAGTTAAGTGAGCCGCGTTTGTCATCAATATCGCCTTGGTCAATAATGGTCACGCCTTTAGATGCAACGCGCTGACCAATTTTATTGGCGTAAACGGATTTGTTTTTGCGGTTCGCATCGCCTTCTAGGCCATGGCCGACAGCTTCGTGGATCATTACAGCAGGCCAGCCTGGCCCCATTACGATGGGCAAGACAGCAGCTTCGTGTTCTTCGGCAGCGAGCGCGACTAATGTTTGGCGATATGCCTCATCTGCTGCATGGTGCAGGCTGGCTTCGTTAAATAATTCTTTGTAACCATAACGACCACCATAGCTAAAGCTACGTTTTTGAATTTTGCCGTCTTCTTCCATCATCACCGCAATGTTAAAGCGTGTTAATGGGCGTATATCAGCAACGCGATGCCCGTCGGCGCGGATGATTTGCACGGTTTGATGCTCGGCGCTTATTGATGCGCTGACATCAAGGATGTTTCCGCCTTTTGCGCGCATATAGCTGTCAATATCCGTAAGAATTTTGATTTTATCGGCGTTGGCCATTTCATCAATGGGGTTGTTCGTGGCATATTTGGGCGAAATCACGCGCTGACGCGGGACAATAATATTGGAATCTGTACCATGTGTATGGATGGCGCGCACGGCTTTTGATGCATTCTGCAATGCGTGCATATCAAGCGTGCCACTGCTGGCAAAGCCTTCTTTTTCACCAGAAATGAAACGCAACCCGAAGCCTTCTGAAATAGACGCATTGGCTGATTTCACCTTACCTTCACGGAATGAAAAGCTTTCTTCCCAGCACTGTTCCAAAAACAATTCGCCGCCATTAGAATTATGCAGCGTTGCTGTAACAAGCTCTTTGACTTTACTTTTGTTTAAATCAGTTTGTGCATAGAAGATTCTATCAGTCTCGGTAAGAGCGCTCATATTCTGTTTCCCTGTTCATGTGTTTTTTTATTTATTATTGACCATAATTTTTAACAGCATTTCATAAAAAAGCAAGTCTTACGTAAAAATTTTTGCATTTAAATGCATGGGCTGTGATTAAGATTTCCTTATCTTTGTTACGCTAAACTTATGCAGGATGAGAGCAAACATACGTAAGGGGGCGTGCCTTTGAAAAAACTATTTATGATTGGGGCCTGTGTATTGATATTTGCCGCGCCGCAGGCCAAGGCGATGAGTATTGAGCAGGCGTATCAAGCCATACCTAAACAACAAATTACTTATGACCCGATGGGCTCCACACTTGATGAACCGCATACGGCTTATCTCAACGCATTTTTTAGCTTGATTGATATGGGAGTTGCCATACGCGTCGAATTATTGCAGAAAATGTACCATGACGCGCCTTATGATTTGGAATATTATCGCGATAATTACCGCTTTGTGATGAACGAAATTTCAGCACTGCAAACGCCGCATGATTTATATGAAACGCAGGGGCTGACCTTAGAGGCTTTGCGTGAACAATGGGCGTTTTTTGAAGAGTGGCATTATGCCGATAACGCCCTTAAGGCAGGTTTTAAGAATTACGCAGCGCATCCGAAGGTGAGGAGTTCCAGCCAAAAACTTATTGCGGCTTATAATATTTTCATGCGCCAATATAGCGGGGAAACAGGGCATAATAAGAAGGCGTTTTATACCCATTTATGCGCGTTAGATTTTATATAGTCAACGCTGCCTATATCCTCTATATTCATTTTGCGTTAACTCATATTCATAAGGCTTTGTGTTCATGCCCCTTTCTGTGCATATGAAATCAATTTTGATGGCGGCTATATGGGCGCCAAGCGGCGACAATGCACAGCCATGGTCGGTGCGTGCGCTCTCGGCGGATAGTTTTGAAGTTGATTTAACGCGCAGTGAGCGTGGTTCATATAATCTGGTGCCGATCCCTGATTGGGTGTCACTAGGTATGTTCCTTGAAAATGGCCGCCTGATGGCAGAAAAAATTGGTTATGATTTATTCTATGAAGTTAAAGATACGCAGCGCGTAAATGTGCATTTGTCACCTGTAGCGGAGAAAAGAGATAGCGCATTGCTGCCTTTTATTGAAAGCCGCTCGGTTAATCGGTACCCGTATAAAACAGGTGCAATTGCGCAAGATTTCAAAGATGATTTAGCTGCACAGCTTGATGATGACATTGACATATATTGGTATGAAAGCTTTGCTGCGCGGCTTTTGATTGCGCGGCTGATGATGCGCTGCACGGATTTGCGCCTACGCATGGATGAAACCTATCATCTACATAAAGGACTGATTGATTGGTCGGGCGCGGATAGTATGGATAAGTTGCCAATGGGCGCACTCGGTTTAACGCCGCCAAGTTTAAAAATGATGAAATGGGTGCTTTCAGATCAAGTTCGCTGTAAACGGATGATGAAATTGCCCGCGGCAACACGGATGACACAGATAGAACTTGACTTATTACCAGGGCTTCTATGTGCAGGGCATTACGTAATGGCCTTTAACCCTGAAAAAACGCCAAATCCAGGAATGGCCGATTATCTGCGCGCGGGGCAATCTATGCAGCGTTTTTGGCTGCGTTTAACGCAGCAAGGCTACGCGATGCAGCCGTGGTATGTTGTCTTTATGTTTTCTTTATACATGCGCCGAAACATTGCATTTACCGCCCGTAAAAAACAAGCTGCGCAGATACACGACTACTTCGTTGATAAGGTGCTTGCCCCTCAAAATATTAGCTTAGAGCATGTGTTTTTCACAGGGCGCATAGGTGAGCCTAAAAAAATGAATATCACGCGCTCAATTCGTAAGCCATTGGACCATTTTGTTGCTGAAAACGCGTAACATAAAGTAAGCTTCCACCGCCAAAACAGCTTATTAATTTACATAATTGACTTTCTTGCGCGATTCATGTTATATTTCCCCAGTTTTATGTGAATGCGCGGGTATAGATGATGATGAATGTTTCCTTAGATGTGTTGCCACAAGGGCGGGATGAGCCGACATTGTTGGTTAATATTGGCAGTGATGATCCTACGCGCGGCGATGTCGCAGGTTGGCGGGGCCTTGCGCGTGCCATGGCAAAGAAAGTTGGCGGGCGCGTTGTTTATGCAGATGATAAATTACTGCGCGAAACTTTCCCCGATGCACCAGAAGACGCTGATTATGACACTTTACTTGCACGGTTTTTAAAGCCATATAACCCACCTGAATATGTGTTTGGCCATCGCTGTGGGGAAGCCTTAGGAATGATTGGGCAAGAATTTGATGATGCATTTCAAGTTTTAGGTATTAATGAGGGAATATCACAAAGACTCCTCTACGAACGTACATTGGTTGCACATCATTTAACCCCTGAAATTATGAATGAAGAGGGCGCCTTATTTGACGCGCAGCACCCGCAAATTAAAACGCCGATTATCTCTGTTATGCTGGTTGATCCTCATGATAACGAGATGGAAATTGACAGATTTGCAAAGAAAATCACCCGCCTTATGGAGCATTATCCTGAAGCGACGATTTACCTTTGCGCTAGCCGCCGCACGGAGGAAAAAAATTACGATACGCTTTTTTCGGCCATAGAAGCCCGCATTAAAAAAGAGGGGCTTGAAGATCATATGGATCTGAGGGGTTATAAATTCTCACGTGATGGCACGTATAACCCTTATAAAGGTCTTATTGCGCGTTCAAAGCATATTGTTGTTTGGGGTGATTCACAATCTATGGTCTCTGAGGCTTTATATGGCGGCAAAACAGTTTATTTACACAGGGGCATAAATGCCGACTACTTTAAACAAAAAGAATACGCGATGAACTTCAACGCCTTATCGAGCGATGAAGCGCCTGTGTATCAAGAATTTGAACCTGTTAATTTAACGGATAAAATCGCCGATGTACTTCTTAGCCAGAGTAAGGGCGATTATGCGCGCGATAAAGAAAAATTAAAGTTAAATTTAAAGATAGAAAATGATGATTGGCTAGAAGCGCTAGACCGCATTCGCCATAATTTTCACCGCGCAGAAGATTTAATGGATAGTTATAAAACGAACCCTGATTTCGTCCGCCTTGCATTGCGTGTGCGGGGCTTTGCCATTCAGTATTTTCCAAAGTTTAAAGCTGTAGCTGAGTTTGGAAAAATCGCTGTTGGGCAAAATGTAGAATCGTTCCATTTATTGGACAAAAAGACCCAGTATAATGAAGATGTGGCTTATATGGCGGTGAAACGCAAATGGCAGATTATACGCGATTTACCGCCGCGTTTACGAAATAATGATGATATTGCATACGCTGCGCTTGAACAGTCTGCCGCAGCGATCGATGACTTGCCACCTAAATATTTAAAAGATAAAACGGCAATTTTACATGTCGTCGCTGATGATTGCGGTATATTGGCGCGTATGGATCAACGCTTTTTCAAAAACCGTGATTTTGTAGTAGAGCTTGTGAGGGCAAACCCAGATACTGCGGAATATATATACGATAAATATCCAAAATATAAAAAAGATCGCGGCGTTGCACTTGCGCTCGCGGAAAGCGATTATGGCGGGCAGTATTTACCAGAACACTTCACCCGTGATAAGGCCTTCATGTTGGAGGCTGTTGCTTTGCAGGGCCATAATTACGAACATGCTGCGCACACGCTGAAGAAAGATGAAGAACTTGCGCTTGCCGCGATCAAGCGCAGTATTTGTTTTTACGTTTCGGTCGATAGAACTTTACATAACAGTAAAAAATTTAACTTGAAAGCGCTAGAGGGCAATGGAAATATTTACAGATATTTGCAAAATCAAATATTACGCGAAGACGCTGATATTGCGTATGCCGCAATAAGAAATGGCATGCAATATGCTTTGCGTAACCTCGATAAATGCTTCCAAGATGATATAGAGATGATTTTAGAAATCGCGCAAACACAAGCTATATTTACCGAAGATATAGGGAAAAAAGCGCGTAATAACCTTGATGTGATGAGGGCCTGCTTACGTGATGAGCCTTTTGTTCTATGCGATGCTGGCCCTGATGTTTTGAATGATAAAAGTTTTGTTTGTGATGCGCTTAAGATTGATTGGAAAAATATTGAATATGTCCCAGAGACATTGCGTAAAGACCGCGCTGTCGCCATGGCGGCTGTACAAGGCAATGGTATGGCTTTGCAATATTTGGATGATAAATTTTTGAACGATAAAGAGATCGTTCTGGCGGCCGTGCGCAGTAATACGGATGTTTATCATTGGCTCTTACGCGCTGCCGCGCATAAAGATGAGCAATCGCGTGGCCAGTCGCGTTTACGGCGTTTATGGAACGCGGCGAATGATAATGCAGCCGCGCCAAGCCTGCATTTGGATCATGATGTCGCGCTCGCTGCCTTAAAGGAGGATATAGAACTTCTGTCTGAGATGGGGGAACTGACGCGCGATAAAAAGTTTATGCGTAAAGTTTATCGCCTTGATAAGAATGCCTGTGCACATCTAAGTGAAGCTGGTCTGTGTAAAGGTGTGATGACAGGCGGCGCGTCGATGGTTTAAGGGGAGGTTATTAAAATAAAGCTTGCCATTTTACGTATTGCGTGGCATAAAGGCGCTGTATACACAAACCAATAACTGGAGATACCCATGGGTTTACAATCTGACTTTAAACAAGTGACTTCAAAATTAGCATCTTTACTTGAAAGCGGAGATTACGGTCAATCACAAGGTTCTGTTTACGCGCTGAACGGCCTTGGTCAAGAGTTTCTCAGCCAAGCCAAAGTATCAGGCATTACGGCTGATCGTACAGGCCTTAACGCGAATGTTGCGTTGCTTAAAGATTCTATTGGTTCATTTAATGATGCAATCAACAGCGAAAGCACACTTAGCGATGACGCTGTTGCGCCGCTAGTTCAGGCTGTGTCAAACTTGCTCGTTGTTAATGGCGTTACGCCACGCTAAATAGAGCAGAGTAATTATTCTAGGCCGGGCGGGTTAAACTGTCCGGCTTTTTTATACGAATATTCTTGATATATTTACCATAACAACGCAGTGTTTCAGCCATGGAAAAATGCACAGATATCTGGCGTGTTGAGAACGCCGCGGGCGAAGGGCCTTATGGGCCTAAAAGCCGCGTCGCGCAAAAGTTACGTGAAATACCGGCGGAGCAAGCGCCATTGCCGATGCAAGACCGCGGGCTTTGCGGTATCTTTGGGCGTTCCGCCGTATATCCGGGCTATTCATTTGGATTCGCGAGTTTAGAGAGTTATCAGGCGTGGTTTAGCCGCGCAGAACACCGCGAGACACTTGATAAAGAAGGGTACTTTTTGGCGCGCTATCAGGTGGCGGCGGCGCATATCTGCCATGGCAGCGTGCAGATTATGTTTAAAAAAGCAGCGGCCACGCGGGTGGATATACAGCGCTGCACTTTGCTTGTTACGCAGGATAATGCTATGTCTGGCCTTGGCGAGGCGCGTGGCGTGAATATAAAGGAACCTTAAATGTCGAAATATTATTTTTCTTATGCGCGGCCTTATTCGGGCACAAATGACCCCTTTCTGCGCATATGCGGGGCGATGCATGATGTTTTTAAAACAGCATGTGACTATCGTGGTGATTTTGCGCAAGTTACAGATCAGCGTATAAGCACAGCGTTTTTCTTTAATGGCAGAGAAGTCATTCAGGCCATGTGTAAATCTGTGTCATCTGCCAATGTTGCTGCGCGCGTTTATAGCCACTTTGATGAGCATTATGATGTTGATTGTTATGGTGAGGGCATCGAAAATTTCTTGGAAAATATGCCCGAAAAGAACCGCATAGCGTTAGATTTCATGTTGCAATGTGCGATTGATTGTCAAGTTGGACGTGAAAGAATTGAAAGCTCGCCTGCGCGTATGACGCAATTTAAGTTTTACATGGAACAGCTTAGCGATAGCTATGATTTGATGGATACGCGTTTAAGCGCAGCTGAGGGGCTATATAATGCAGAGAAAGTTGATGCTCCTGATGCGCAGCAATGTGAGGATATGGTTCTGGAGCTCTCTCATGGCGTGTCGGCGCTCGCTAACCAAAATTTAACAAGCGGTGTCGTCAGTGATGAAAATTTGCTACGTTTATGTGAATTTAAAGCGACGCTAAACGCCGCGCAGCATTATATTGAGCAATATACGGAAAGCCATGCTGCTTATATGAATCTATTGCAGCAAAGAACACGTGTGGCTAAGACATTTCTATACTCACATGTTACTTCAGATATGGGGGCGTTTGGCACAGAGGCGTTCCGTGATCGCTTATATGAGAGTATTTCGGATATAAGTAGTGATCGAAGTATAGGGGAAATAAAAACCGTCATATTATCCCACGTTAAAGGTCAGCTTGGCCTGTTCTTGATGTCGATCGCCAAAGCCGAGAATGCAGATAAAATTTATGCCGCAATAAAAATTGATGCAATGCGTATTGCTACAGATTTTTTCGATTTGAATCACGGTCATACGGCGTTGCGCTGTGTGAAGGATCTCGGCGCGGCGCATGAGAAAATAACTAACGCGGTTGATGACGTGCGGTGCCGGTTAGATGGCGTGTTTTTAAGAGATAATAAAGGGCGCTTTATTATCAGCCCCACTATTGAGAGGCAGCGTTATTTGCGCGCTCAAGATTTATCAATACGTAATGATCTTTGCGCGGATGAAGTGCGATTGCTTGCGACAATTTCAGCAGGTATCGGCCTTCCGGAGTGGTCAAAGAACAGCAGCCCAAAAGATCGTATAGCAGCAGATATACGCATTGTGAATATGTTTCAACAATATGCTGCGGCATATAAGGGCGATGAAGATATTTCTCCTATATCTGCTTCTCTGTCAGCGAAGAATCTCGCACGACAATTTGGCATGGTTGTTCGCCCGTGCGAGAAAAATTCTGCGCAGTTAATCGTTCATGACCGCGCCGCGCAGCTTGAGAGATTTATAATTCGCTAAGGTTTTATGGCTACGCCTTGCCAGTGTTTGGGTTTTTAATTATAACTTAGGATGTTAATTTTCTTGCGCGCATAGGGACGATTTCATGCCATATAAAAGACTTGTTAAAGGATTTGAGGCTTTCCGTGATCAATATTTCACAGAAGGCAACACGGAGCTATTTCAAAATCTGATCGAAAAAGGGCAAAGTCCAGATACGCTTGTCATCGCGTGTTCAGATTCACGCATAGAGCCAGCCTTGTTAACGTCGAGCAAACCAGGAGAATTTTTCGCCGTGCGTAATGTCGCTGCGCTCGTGCCACCATATTCTGTGGGTGATGGGCTGCAGGGGACAAGCTCGGCTATTGAGTTCGCTGTGCGCTGTTTAGAAGTCAAACATGTTGTAGTGATTGGTCACGCGCAATGCGGCGGTGTCAATGCGCTGATGACAGGGAATTATAAAGCAAGTCGCGAGGATGATTTTGAGTTTTTAGAAAACTGGCTCGGCATTGGTAAAGATACAAAACGCGTTGTCAATGAAATGCTCTCTGGCGCTGATGAGGTACAAAAGGGCCGCGCTTTAGAACAGGCAATGATTTTGACATCATTGCAAAATTTAACGTCCTTCCCGTGGATTAGGCAGCGTTTTGAAGCCGGAAAATTACAGCTTCACGGCTGGTACTTTGACATGGATAATGGGGCGCTGCTCGAATATAATGACGCTGAAGGCATCTTTGAACCGATAGATAGCGAAGATAATGCCCATGAAGGTGTTGGTGTATCACCGTCCTTGGTGGCGTTCCTTAAACAATATGCCAAAGGCTGTGGCTGTAAAGCGGCGTAAGTCGCAGGCAATCAGCTAAGCAAACTTCTCAATCAGATGTTCCCATTGCTTGATAATGATATCGGGGTGGAATTTTGTAACAATATCTTTGGCGCCATTGCCCAGTTTTTCGCGTTTTTTATCGTCATCCATCAAGCTGCACATCGCTTTTTGTAATACGGCAATGCGGTCTTTTTTATGCTTGGATATTAATAAACCGTTCTTATTATGGCGGATCAGTTCATTCGTGCCGGGGCATTCTTTAAAGCCGATTACGGGCACGCCGTATGACATCGCCTCTGCCGTGACAAGGCCGAAGCTTTCATATTTTGATGGCATCATAAATAAATCCGCCTTGGCATATTCTGCGCCAATATTCGGCGTTGTACCCATCAAGAAGACGCGCTCTTCAAGGTTATGGTTTTTGATGAGTTTTTGTAAGAATGGCTTTAATGGCCCTTCACCAAAAATCTTAACATCCCATTGCGGGTAGGCGGCGGCAATATCGGCAAAGGCACGAATCAGTGTTTTTTGGTCTTTTTGTTCATCAAGTCGCCCGACATTTAAAATCGTCCGCCTTTGTGTGTCGGGAATGTTAAATTCCTCGATTGGGGGTGCGACAGGGTTGGGCATAACGACCATTTTGCGGCGTACTATGCGCGGATAAGAACGGCGTACATTAGGCGAGAGCACGGTAATTTGTTTGATGAAAAGTGAGCTGATTAAAAGCAAGATGAACTGCAAAGGTCGCGTCTTGTAATGGGCAGGAACAATATGCTCACTAGCAAGCACGGGGATGTTTAGGCCAATACAGGCCAAAGACATCGGAATAAACATGCTATGCATAAAGGGGATCACAATATCGGGCTTACGTACCTGTAGGACGCGGCGCATCGCCTGTATGCGCGCTGTGGTTTCGTTAATGCTGGCGCTTTTTTGTGAGTTACCAATGCCGAGCGACATGCGGCTGACTTTTTTATCTAAGGGGTAATAGCTTTGCCCGCCAAGCTTATCATAGGTCAGCAATGTCACGTCATGCCCCATTTGCGCAAGGCCAGAAGCCACTAGTGACAAAACGCGCTCTGCGCCGCCTTTGGCATTGTTCATGTCTTTGATCGCAAAGAGAATTTTCATGGATTCTCACTTTTTAGAAAATTGGGCGTTATTATTGACGAATAGCGGCAGATTACATTAATTGGCCGTGCAAATAAAATCTTTTGTTTATTTTCTATCCCTTTTCACAAGGTGGGCCAATATTAAACGCGGTAATAGTCTTTAAACCACTGAACAAATTTGCGTAAACCATCTTGGATGGATGTTTGGGGGGCGTAGCCGAGAATGTTCTGCGTTTCTGTGATGTCAGCATAGGTTTCTTTGACGTCACCAGCCTGCATGGGAAGCAATTCTTTTTCAGCGTCTTGGCCAAGTTCTTTTTCAATGACAGCGATAAAATCTAATAACTTCTCGCTTTTGTGATTGCCTAAATTGAGAATGCGGTGCGGCGCGCTGCCTGTTGGCGGGGTATCAAGGCCTTGGAGGAGGCCGTAAACAACATCGTCAATATAAGTGAAATCGCGTTTCATATCGCCATGATTGAATATCTTGACCGGCTTGCCATCTGTAATGGCGCGGGCAAACAGGAAATACGCCATATCAGGGCGCCCCCATGGGCCGTATACAGTAAAGAAACGAAACCCTGTCTGCGCTATGCCGTATAGGTGGGCGTAGCTGTAACTCATCAGCTCGTCACTCTTCTTGGTCGCGGCATAAAGTGATACCGGGCGGTCAACGGCCTGTGACACGGCGTAAGGTAATTGGGTGTTGCCGCCATAAACGGATGATGAACTTGCATATACTAAATGTACGAAACCATCAGTACTGCGGCACATTTCAAGAATGTTTAAATGCCCTACAAGATTGCTAGATACATAAGCGTGTGGATTTTCAATGGAATAACGTACCCCTGCCTGCGCGGCAAGGTGAACAACTTTTGTAAATGGTCCTTGCGCGTGCCATAGATTTTGCAGCGCGGGGAGGTCAGCAATATCCAATTTTTCAAAATGAAAACCTTCATGTTTGCGTAAAATATCAAGCCGCGCATTTTTAAGCGCAACATCATAATAATCATTAAGGTTATCAATGCCGACAACGTCATGGCCGTTTTCTAACAGCTTTAATGCGGTATGGAACCCAATAAAGCCTGCTGCGCCTGTTATTAAAATAGGTATAGACATGTCTACGCTTTCGCCTTTGATTCTTTCATGGAGTGTGCTCATAAGCATTAAAATAGGATGCATATATATTTCTTTGAGCAGTTTATTTTTTATATATTATTGGCGCTAAACACAATAGCGCCGCTTGAGATTCTGAAATAAATTTTTCAGTTATCAAGGATAAGCCCATTGGTGGCTGTGCGCTTTGCGGAATATGCGGCTAGGTTGCTGCACATTTGTTTATACAGCTGGGTATAAATATGCTATGTTTCCTTTTTTGTTTATAGTCATGGATGAATCCGCATGAGTTTATTACGTCAGATCATAAAACCAAGGGGCACGCCGGCGAAATGGCTCGTCTTTTTAACGCTATCTGTAGTGTTAGTGCTTGGCACCATGGGATATTTGGATGTTGTAAAACAATATCTGGATACGGATCAAGCGTCTTTCTCGGTTGGTGCGTATAAAATAAGCGCGTATCGTGCGCTGCATTCTGCGTTAATCGTTATTATTGTTTTTTGGGGGGCGGCTATTGCTGCGGATATTGCAGAGCTTCGCTTGTCTAAAATGAAGAAAATGCGGGCGTCTAATCGCTCATTATTAACGAAGCTAGCGCATATTTTTATTTATTTTGTTGCGGTGCTTGTTGCGCTCGACATTGTAGGGATTGATTTGACGACATTGACCGTTTTCTCTGGTGCAGTCGGTATTGGCTTGGGCTTTGGCTTGCAAAAAATTGCATCGAATTTTATTAGCGGCTTAATTTTACTGCTTGAAAAATCTGTCGAGCAAGATGATTTGGTCGAATTGATGGATGGCACGGCGGGTTTTGTGCGTAAATCCAGTGCGCGTTACACGCTGCTAGAAACCTTTGACGGCAAGGAAATTATGATCCCAAATGAGGATTTTATAACAAACCGTGTCATCAACTGGACGTTTACAAATTCTAAAGGCCGTATTGAGGCATTGGTTGGTGTGTCTTACGATTCAGATATTGAAAAAGCGCGCGACTTGATATTAGAGGCTGCAAAAGAGCATCCGCGCTGCATTGATGAACCTGAACCAAAATGCTTTTTACGCAATTTTGGGGATAGCTCCGTTGATTTTGTGCTTCATTTTTGGGTTAAAGATGTTACGCAAGGGCGATGGGAACCGCATAGCGAAGTGTTGTTTGAAATTTGGCGAAAATTCAAAGAAAATAATATTGAAATTCCGTTCCCGCAGCGCGATTTGCATATACGCAGCGCAAAGGGGTTTGAGGCTATCGCGCCAATAAAGCCGGCGCCAAAAACGGCTAAAAAATAAATAAAATTTATGTAGTAAAGGGCGGTAAAATGCTAGAAACGATTGGACATCTACATGCTTACGCGATATCTGGCGATGGGCATGGCCGCGTGCTTAATGATCAGGAGGCATCAGAAATAGCAAAAAGCGATGCTTTGGCATGGGTGCATCTAGATGCGCGTAACCCTGCGGCGCGACAATGGCTCGAAGAGGAAATCCCTTATCTTGATAATATTATTATATCAGCTTTGCTCGCTGATGAAACGCGCCCGCGTATTGTAGAATATGATGCAGGTGCATTGCTTATTTTGCGCGGGGTTAACCTGAATGAAAATGCACAACCTGAAGACATGGTCTCTATACGTCTGTGGATAGATGCTCACCGCATTATTAGCGTGCAGCGTCGCCCTTTGAAAGCTGTGAAAGATATTGTCAGCAGTTTCGCGCATGGTAAAGGGCCGAAAAATTCGGGTGATTTTATCACGATGCTGGCAGCTAATTTATTTGAACGTATGGAACCTGTGTTTCTCGATCTTGATGAAGCGCTTGATAATGTTGAAGAAGACGTGATGGAAGCGCCCGACGCGAAAGAGCGCAACAGCATTACCTCCATCCGTAAGCAAGCGATTGTTTTTAAGCGTTATATTACGCCGCAGCGCGATGTGATTGCACATTTAAGAACATCAGAACAGCCATGGTTAGAACCTTTTCACAAACGGCGCTTACAGGAGTCTTATGATCGCGTCATCCGTTATGTTGAAGATTTGGACACGATAAGGGAGCGCGCACAGGTTATTAAGGATGAACTTGCCAATGCGCTGGCGGATAAGATGAATAAGAATCTTTACATGCTGTCGGTTATTGCGGCGATATTCCTACCTTTGGGGTTTTTAACTGGGCTTTTAGGGGTGAATGTTTCAGGTATACCAGGAGCAGATAGCCCCTATGGTTTCACCATTTTTAATGGGTTTTTATTTGCTGTCATCGTGGTGCAAATTTGTATCTTCAAAAAGCTGAAATGGTTTTAGCGTGCGGCGTGAATATAACGCTTTATTTCGTCTCTAAAAACGCGTAAGAAGACGATAAATATATACGCGTAATCACTTAATATGAAAGTCAGAATGTCATGAAAATTGGAATACTCTCTCGTGGAGAAGAATTATATTCAACCAAGCGCCTTGTCGAGGCAGCGCAGGCGCGTGGGCATGAAGCGCGCGTGATTGACGTGTTGAAATGCTACATGAATATTAATTCGACAAAGCCAGAGGTGCATTATCAGCATGAAGTTCTGAATTTTGACGCTGTTGTTTCACGCATTGGTGCGACGGTATCTTTTTATGGTACGGCAACGCTGCGCCAGTTTGAAAGTGCAGGGGTTTATGCATTAAATGGCTCACTTGCAATTATGCGCTCGCGCGATAAGTTGCGCGCGCATCAAATTTTGTCGCAAAAGAATCTTGGCATGCCGAATACAGGCTATGCGCATTCGACCGATCACACGGATGATTTGATTAAAATGATGGGCGGCGCACCTTTGGTCATTAAGCTGCTGGAAAGTGCGCAAGGTAAGGGCGTTATTCTGGCAGAAACTAAAAAAGCGGCGGAAAGTGTTATTGAGGCTTTTCGTGGCCTTGAGGCCCATTTCTTGGTGCAAGAATTTATCAAAGAATCAAACGGCTCTGATATACGCTGCTTTGTGATTGGCGATAAGGTCATCGCGTCAATGATGCGCACGGCGCAGGATGGCGATTTCCGCTCTAACCTCCATAGTGGCGGCACAGGACAAAAGGTTAAAATTACGCCAGCCGAGCGCAAGCTTGCTGTTGCCGGCGCAAAAGCGATGGGGTTAGATGTTGCTGGCGTTGATTTGGTGCGCTCTAATCGTGGGCCATTAATTCTTGAAGTCAACTCATCCCCCGGTTTAGAGGGCATCGAGAAAACTTCTGGTAAAGATATCGCAAGTTTAATGATAGAATACCTTGAAAAGAATGTCGCGACGAAGAAAAAGAGTCGCACCAATAAGGGTTAATACATGCCGACATCACTTGTTATTGCCAAGCAGAAGATAAAGCCAGGTGAGCGTAAAAGCATATATCTGGATGTTGCAAAGCTTTATGATTTTACCGAAATGACCGTCCCTGTTGAGGTGGTACGCGGTAAAAAAGAAGGGCCAATACTTTTTGTGAGCGCCGCTGTGCATGGCGATGAAATTAATGGCGTTGAGATTATTCGCCGTTTGCTGTGTCGTAAGTCGCTGAACAGTATTAAAGGCACGTTGATTGCAGTGCCGATTGTCAATGTTTTTGGTTTTAACAATAAATCGCGCTATTTGCCAGACCGCCGCGATTTGAACCGTAATTTTCCGGGTTCAGAAACCGGGTCATTAACAGCGCAGCTTGCACATGTATTTATGACAGAAATTGTCGATAAGTGCACCCACGGTATTGATTTGCACTGCGCGGCGATTAACCGCGCGAATTTGCCGCAAATTCGTGCTTGCCTGGATGATGAAGAAACGCAGAAAATGGCGAGTGCGTTTAAGTCGCCCGTTATTTTGCATTCTGAGCTGCGGGATGGCTCGCTGCGTGAGGCAACGCGGGCACGTAATATTCCGACCTTGCTATTTGAAGGTGGCGAAGCGCTGCGCTTTAATGAAAAAGTGATTAGAAGCGGTCTTGAAGGCGTTATCTCTGTTATGCGTGAGATTGGTATGCTACGTGCTGTGAAAAAGAAATCCCCTGCGCGCGAGGTTTTTGTCGCACGTTCCTCGCATTGGATACGTGCGCCACATAGCGGCATACTAGCAGTGCGGAAAAACCTTGGTGATCGCGTACGTAAAGGGCAGGTTATTGGGGTGGTTTCTGACCCGTTTGGTAAAGAAAGTTTTGAGATACTGGCAAAACGCACAGGTATTATTATTGGTATTGCGACCCTGCCGCTGCTTAATAGCGGTGATGCGGTGTTCCATGTCGCAACATTTGAGGATGTTCATGCCGTTGAAGAACATGTCGATTTATATGAAGAAACACTTGCCACCGATGATGGTGCAAGATTTATGGATTAATAATCCTTCTACCCTAAATTTTAAAAACAATTAAAACGAAGAGAGCATAATGAGCGAGAATAAACACGTTAATGTTGAACAGGAAACAGGCGTTTACTATGCACCGTGGGAAAAGACGGCTGACCGTATTTTAACGCCGTTTGAACGTTTTATTCACCGCGAAACGACAAGCTCGTTGATTTTGGTTGCGGCGACGATTCTTGCGCTTGTTTTGGCGAATAGTGTTTTTTATGACGCCTATTACCATTTTACTCATATGGATTTGGGGTTTTCTTTGGGCGTATTCACGCTGTATAAACCGCTGCACCATTGGGTGAATGATGGTCTGATGACGCTGTTCTTCTTTGTCGTCGGGCTTGAGCTTAAGCGTGAGATTCTTGTCGGCGAACTTGCCAATCCGCGTAAAGCAGCGCTGCCGATTATGGCGGCGATTGGCGGTATGGTTGTGCCTGCGCTTGTTTATTATGCGTTTAATCCGTCTGGCGCGATGGCGAATGGCTGGGCTGTACCCATGGCGACCGATATTGCGTTTGCGATTGGGTTAATGGTGATGCTGGGTGACCGCGTGCCGCGTTCATTAATGGCCTTTTTGGTCGCGCTTGCCATTGCCGATGATTTGGGCGCCGTGATTATTATTGCGCTGTTTTATACGGAAAACCTGCATTTGCCGGCATTGGCAATGGCAGGGCTGTTTACGGCGATATTGGCGTTCTTTAACTTTATTGGCGTGCGCTGGTCAGTGCCATATTTCCTTATCGCAGTATTGTTATGGGTGGCGATGCTCTATTCGGGCATTCATCCGACATTGGCCGGTATTATCGGCGCGTTCGCAGTGCCGGCGCGCCCGAAATTTGACCCAGAATATTTCCGTGAGAAAAGTGCGGAGATTCTAGGGAAATTTGAAATCAGTCATAAAAGTGGCGGCAATGTTATGACCAATGTGACCATGAAATCCTTGATCCAGTCAATGGAAGATCTTGTACTTAGTGTTATGACGCCATTGCAGCGCTTAGAGCATATTTGGCATATGCCGGTCGCCTTTGTGGTTATTCCGGTATTTGCGTTCTTTAATGCAGGGGTCGTGTTTAACTTCGGTGATGTATTTGACGGTAGCAATAGTAACGTCTTTATGGGCATTATGTGTGGGTTGGTGCTTGGTAAGTTATTGGGTATTACGGGGGCATGTTGGCTGGCCATTAAACTGGGTTTTGCCCAGCTGCCAAGCAATACAAGCTTTCGTCAGATCATTGGTGCGGCTTTTCTCGCGGGTATTGGTTTTACAATGTCTGTTTTCATTGCGCAGCTTGCTTTTGCAGGTGACGAGGAATTACTGCAAGTCGCGAAGATGGGTATTTTGCTCGCATCATTATTGTCTGGCGCTATTGGCTTTTTATGGCTGTGGTTTGCGGGTAAGAACAAGCGTTATGAATGTAGCTCAAGCCTTGCCGCTTAAATGCAAATATGAGGATAGAAGCAAAGGGCTAAGTATCAATTATAGGTATGTTAATAGGATATTATCACTTCAGTGATAAATTAGATGTCAAGCTGCCCGAATAATATGTGGGTAGGGTAAAGGCGATAGGCTTTTGTTTGCGCGCTAAACGCGTTAAACTGTTTTTAGAAAATATGACACATTTTGACACATAAGGTCTGGCATCTTGGTACCAACAATCCAACGCGAACACAAACATTATGATTTGAGTAAATTCACCATATTATTGGTGGAAGATTCTGTGTATATGCAAACGCTCATCTCCTCAATGCTTAAAACGTTTGGGGTCGGGGACATAGTTGTGTGTGATGGCGCGGAAGAAGCCATTAATTTATTGACGATTATGCAGGCACGTAAACAAAGCCGCCATATTAACACCGTTGATATTGTACTGACTGATTGGCTTATGCCTGATGGTTCAGGCCATGAATTGTTACAATGGATTCGCAGCCATGAGAAAGAAGCTATTTGCTTTTTACCTGTTGTGGTGATTAGCGGTTATACGACGGAACGTTTGACGGGTTTGACACGTGATTTGGGGGCGAATGAAACGCTGGTCAAGCCAATATCAGGAAAGACGCTGGCGTCACGTATTTGTACGGTTATTGACCACCCGCGACCCTTCATACGCACTGCAAATTTCTTCGGTCCTGATCGACGCCGTCAGGATATGCCGTTTGAAGGCAACGATCGCCGGTCAGCAACCCCAAACATAGTGGATATGGAATAATGAGCATAGGTGATGATGACAGCGCAGGCAAGGCGGAGTTTTACAACCGCGCTAACGTCCTGAAAGGCAAGGTCGGTCTTGATGTACAAACCAATGCCGATGGGCAGCTTGACCCTGAAAAGGTGAAAGAAGCGGATGATTTAATCAAAGCAATGTGCAAAGACTGTAATAAAAACATGGGTGAACAGATAGAAGGCCTTGTCCGTGCTTGGGCAGCAATGGCCGCACTGGAGCAAGGCGATGCGCGCACGCAAAAGGCACAGCAAGTGTTCACCTTCGCTCATGATATTAAGGACATCGCGGCGCTTTGTGGTTATGGTTTAGCGGCACATTTTGCGGAATCGCTACGCGACTATGTGACAGAGCGTTCTTTTGCAGAAAAAAACCAACGTATCATCATTCAGGCACATATTGACGCGCTGATTGTGATTCAAAAGAATGATATTAAGGACGATGCAGGGGCTGTAGCCGAAGAGTTGAAAGAGATGGTCGCTATTGCAGTCAATAAGTATAAATAAATTCATTACGTGAAAGGTTCACTATGATTTGGTTAGAAGAGGATAATCAAAACCTTGTTGTTATATCATATCCGTTGGTGCTTGTTATAATCGTTAGCTGCGTGGCGCTACTGGGGACGCTTGGCATTCTTTTTGGCGATCAAGATCTGGGGGGCGTAGACTTTGCAATATTTTATGGCGTGATTGCCGTGTTTTTATTAATTCCCCGTCGTTATGAGAGTGTTTTTGACCCCGTAAATAAACGGGCCTCTTTGCATGTGAAGAACTTATTCGTCAATAATAGCGACACATTGGATTTTGCGGATATTGATAAAGTGGAAATTTCTTATGGGCGCGGCCATGGTGTGGCGCATGGTGGCGCGGTTGTTTTGACGAGTAAGGCGCAACGATACCTCGTTGCGACATCTGATGCTAAAGCACAAAAGAACTTATTAGAGACGTATGAACAAGTTCAAGCGATTCTCAGAGCTTGACTTTAGTTAGGTGCCCGAAAAGGCATCTGCCTTTTGTGTAGTAATGAAGGTGCAAATTATGCAGAGCGATGAATGTATGAAAGATAGCGGCAAAACAATATTGCTGCGCGGCTTGAAAAAGCGCTGTCCACAATGCGGTGAGGGTAAAGTTTTAAAAGGTTATCTGACGCAGCGTGACAGCTGCGCCGCATGTCATGAAGATTTATCAACCATCCGCGCTGATGATGGGCCGCCTTGGCTGACGATCTTGCTTGTGGGGCATATTATGGCGCCTTTTATTCATTATTTTATTACCCATGACACCTTTCCACTACATTTAGAATTGCCAATTATGCTGGCTATGGCGACTATGGGCGCATTATGCATTCTGCCCTATGCGAAGGGGCTTTTTATTGCTGCTATTTGGCTAACGCGTCAGAAAAAGTAAAAAGGCAGCCCCAAAATGAAGCGCTGCCTTTTCTTTTTTATAGTATTAAAGCTTATTCGACCAAAGCGTCGGCATTTAAAATGCCCAGTGTTTTTGCCAAGGTGAATTTGGCGACTAATTCATCACGTTTTGCGTGGGCAAAGGCAATGCGCGCGTTAATTTCTTCGGCATCCGCATCAAGTATATCAAGCGTTGTGCGTTGGCCTATTTTTGCTTCTTCGCGCACGCCTCTTAATGCGTTCTGTGCTGAGTTTAGCCGATGGCGTGCCTCCCCCCATTATTGTTGCCGTCACGGCAGATGCGATGCAAGGCGCCAAAGAAAGCTGTCTGGCGGCAGGTATGAATGATTATATCAGTAAGCCCGTGGATAAAAACACCTTAGAATCGCGGCTTGTTAAATGGCTATCGCCTATAGATAAATCTGAAAGCGAGGTGCATAGCGGCGATACGCCTGACGATGATCAAGTGATTTCCTTTGACCATATTGTCAATCGCCAGCGCCTAAAGGAATTCACGCAAGGTGATGATGATGTCGAAGAGCAGATTATATCTATATTCATGGAGAGTTTGAAGTCTGATATAGAAATACTGCATCGCTTATTTCACGCGCAGCGTTATGAAGAATGGCAAGATATCATTCATAAGCTTTATGGCGCTGCGTCGAATATGGGCGTTGAAGAACTCTCACGCTTATGCGAAACAGTATTAGAAACGTCGGATCTAAATGAGGGCACAGTTAAACGTTTCCACGCTGCAATATGTCATGAATATAAACAAATATGTGCTGCGTTATTATATAGCAAGGCTGTGTAATTACGCTGCCTGATCAGAGGTCTCGATTGGGTTTAGTTTTAATTGGAAGTGAATAAAATGATAATCGCCGCTGCGCCAATGACAAGGCCGCCAAAAGGGCTGGCATCATCATCAATTTTCCTGATTTTATAGTAGATAAGGAACCATAAAGGCGCGAGACCGGTAATTACGCCGACATAGGCAGGATTTGGCGTAAGGATGACGGCTAAACAAAAGAAAAACCATGAGAGGCTATGCGCTATCGCGACGTATCCAGAGGCTTTGTATACGGTTTTCCGCGGTAAAGTGGAGGCTTTCTTCATGCCGTAATAGATTGGCGCGGAGAGCAAGAACATCAATATATTGCACAGAAAAACAAAGTTAAGCGAGATGCCGAGCATGTTATCACCTTGCTCAAGGGCGATTTTACTGACCACCGCCATTATCGAATACAGCACAGCAATTGGCATCACAGCAAGGAAAGCCGACCAACCCACATCATTTTTGCGTATTGTTTGCAGACCAAAGAAGAAAAGGATAAATCCGGTGGCAACATAGGCTGCTTTTTCAGGGTGAGCGAAAAAGACGGCGCGCTGTTCGGGGCTAAGGGCAAACCAAATCATAAACGTAAGCAATATGGCTATGGGTTGATGCAGGCAGGCGATGCGCCCATTTCTTTTGGCAGATAGGTTATATTGCGCCATCATGCAAACGACGCTGATTGATGCTTCTAACAGCAAGACAAGATAATATTCGGGGATGCGCGGCCACTCCATCAATGGAATAAGAGGTAGTAATAACAGCACAGAAAATAATGCGCGAAAAGTATTCAGCTCAAAGCCATCGACTTTGAAATGCCGATTGGTTTCACTTTGTACACAATATGTAAGCCCAGCTAAAAGCGCAAAAAATCCCCAAATCATACGCTATTATGGCCATTTGCTACAGGCGTTGTCAATCTACATATAGACAGAGTTTTGCTGTACTATGGGTTGATCGTATGTGGAAAGAGTGCGCAATAGATTTTCTCAATAGCATATAGTGGTAATATCAATTTGCTAAACGTGCGCATCTTGGTAAAATGTTAACATAGATTACTAATATTTATAGAAAAAGGCAATTTACAGCAGGAGCTAATAATGAATAAACCTACAGGATGCCCAATGGCAGGCGCAGCGGCAAAGCACTCAGCCGGAGGTGGTACAAGTAATAAAGACTGGTGGCCTAACAAGTTAAATTTAAACATATTGCGTCAACATTCATCGCTTTGTGATCCGATGGGTGCGGGGTTTAATTATATCAAAGAATTCAAGGCGCTTGATTTGGATGCTGTGAAACAAGATTTATTCACACTGATGGAGGATTCCCAAGATTGGTGGCCTGCAGATTTTGGTCATTATGGCCCTTTATTTATTCGTATGGCATGGCATAGCGCAGGGACATATAGAACGTCGGATGGTCGCGGCGGTGCGTCAGCAGGTACGCAGCGTTTTGCGCCATTAAATAGTTGGCCAGATAACGGTAATTTGGATAAAGCACGTATGTTGCTGTGGCCGATTAAGCAAAAATACGGCAAAGCATTGTCATGGGCTGACTTGATGATATTGGCAGGCAATTGCGCAATTGAATCCATGGGTTTAAAGCCGTTTGGCTTTGGTGGCGGTCGCGTAGATGTCTGGCAGCCAGAAGAAGATATTTATTGGGGTACTGAAGCCGAATGGCTTGGCGATAAACGCTATGAAGGCGAGCGTCAGCTTGAAAAGCCATTGGCTGCTGTGCAAATGGGTTTGATTTATGTCAATCCAGAGGGGCCAAATGGGAATCCTGATCCTGTGGCTTCAGGGCGTGATATTCGCGACACATTTGGCCGCATGGCGATGAATGATGAAGAAACTGTCGCATTGGTTGCAGGTGGTCACACATTTGGTAAATGTCATGGCGCGGCAAGTGATGAATATCTTGGGCGCGAGCCAGAAGCAGCAGACATCACAGCGCAAGGGCTGGGCTGGGCAAATAGCTATAAATCAGGCAAAGGTATTGATACGATTACCAGCGGCCTTGAAGGCGCATGGACGCCTAACCCAACCAAATGGGGTATGGAGTATTTTGATGTTTTATTTGGTTATGAATGGGAAAAAGTCAAAAGCCCTGCGGGCGCATGGCAGTGGGCGGCAATTGACTTAGCTGAGAAAGACCACGCCCCATCGGCTGATGGTAAAGGGCGCGTGCCGATTATGATGACAACGGCAGATATGGCGATGCGTATGGATCCTGTTTACTGTGAAATCTCAAAACGTTTCCGCGAAAATCCCGATCAGTTTGCAGATGCCTTTGCCCGTGCGTGGTTTAAACTGACACATAGAGATATGGGGCCGCAAATACGTTATATCGGCAAAGATGTTCCGCAAGAAGATTTAATCTGGCAAGACCCTATCCCTGCCGTGAACCATAAATTGGTCAATGATGATGCGGTTTCAGCATTAAAAGCAGATATATTGGCTTCAGGATTATCCGTATCAGAACTTGTCAGCACGGCATGGGCGGCAGCGTCACTTTTCCGTGGTTCTGATAAGCGCGGCGGCGCAAATGGTGCGCGTATTCGCCTTGCACCACAAAAAGATTGGGATGTTAACCAGCCAGAACAGCTTGCGAAAGTGATTGCGACTTTGGAGAAAATCCAGTCCAATTTCAATGATGCGCAGTCCGATGGCACGAAGATATCTTTAGCGGACTTAATTGTGCTTGGCGGTAGCGCGGCGTTAGAAAAAGCGGCGAAGGACGCGGGGCGTGACATTACCGTGCCGTTTACTCCCGGGCGGATGGATGCAACGCAGGAGCAAACAGATATTGATTCCTTCAATGATATTGAACCGCAAGCAGATGGCTTCCGTAATTATGTGCAGGCGGACTTTACAGTCTCCGAAGAAGAGCTTTTGGTTGATAAAGCGCAGCTTTTGACGTTAAGCGCCCCTGAAATGACCGTTTTGGTTGGAGGTTTACGCGTGCTTGGTGCAAATCATCATGGGTCAAGCCACGGTGTGTTTACTGATCGCGTAGGAACACTTAGCAATGATTTCTTTGTTAATTTACTCGATATGGGCACGACATGGCGCGCAACGTCATCTGATGATCAGGAATTTGAAGGCACAGACCGCATTACAGGTCAGAAAAAATGGAGCGCTTCGCGCGTTGATTTAATCTTTGGTTCAAATTCAGAGCTACGTGCACTTGCCGAAGTTTATGGCAGCGCGGATGCAGAAGACAAATTCATTACCGATTTTATTGCCACATGGACGAAAGTCATGGAATTAGATCGCTTTGATTTAGACCCCGCTTACAAATAGGGTGACTTATATGAAGAGGAAAGCGTAGCGCAGATTACAGTGCTGCGCTTTTTCATAATCATTGACTCGGTGATTTGCCTTGTGTATGCTTCATTAATATAGGATGCGTGCAGGAGAGGGAAGTGGCGAATTTAAACGATATATTCCAACCCATTATTGTTTTGCAATCCAAAACGGATAATGGAGTAAAGCAAAAACATTTTTCTGTAGGGGATATTGTCACGTTAAGAGCGCGCTTTTCTAACGCAGCCCAAGATGAAAAACGCCAAGAGGGCGCCAATTGTTCAGAAGTGTATTATACATATAGTAGCAGCGCTGTAAACGTTGTTGAGACGCCTGCGGAAATCATCGCGAAAATAACGGTCAGTGAAGACGCATTGATTGCGCGATTACAAAAACACAGACTTTCTACATCGCCGAACATATTCAATCCTTTTATCACCGTGCATCGTAAAGATGGTGAGCGATTGTTACAAAGGTGCTTTAATATTGCGCAAATCTATCGCTACGAAGCGAAATATACGGATGATGTTATTGAAGATAAGCGCGTCGCAGGCTTCAACTGCACAGAGTTATACTATGCGAAAGGCTCATCTTTAAGCGTTGTGGAAACGCCAATGGAAATCAAAAAAAGCATTGAAGCGGCGCAGGATGACGTATTAAGCCGGATGCAAAAGGCACGTCTGATGATTGTCTAAAGCATATCGTCGTCTATATATGGCTATATCTTGGCGTAAATATAGGGTAGTCTTAGAGCATATGGCGCATTAACTGCGCCTTTTTTCAAAACTGCGCGATGATTCCATTTTATGATAAAAAAATTTTTTGCATCAAAATTTGTATCAAACTCTGCTGTGATGGTCGGTGGCGTGGCTTTTGCGCAGTTGTTGGCGATTGCGCTTAGCCCAATTATAACGCGGCTTTATAGTCCAGATGATTTAGGCTTACTGGCGTTTTATATGGCGCTTATTTCAATTCTCGCTGTCGTGGCAACGGGGCAATATCAACATGCGATCATGTTACAGAAGAAAGAAAGTGCCGCGCGGCAGCTCACTTATATATGTCTTGGCTTAAGTGCGGCTTTTAGCGTGGTTTGTTTGTTGGGTGTTGGCGTTTTTTATGCTGATATTAATGCGTCTCTGGGCGATAAATCCTTGGGCGTGGCGTTATGGCTTGTGCCGTTTGGTGTGTTGTCAGCAAGTATATTCGCGGCGCTAACAATGTGGTTTACGTGGCAAAAGGAATTTAAGAAAATCAGCGCCAATCATATTGGGATGAGCGCCGTGAATAATGGTATGTCCATTGGCTTTGGAGCCGCAAATATGAGCGGCTTTGGCGTGATTTGGGGGCATTTTATTGGGCAATCAAGCGCGGCGCTCTATTTCTTGGTTTATTTTCTGCGAAGCCCTGACCATGATGTGCAGCATTTAAAAATCCGCGCATTAATGAAACGCTATAAGAAATTTCCCTGTGTAACATTGCCGCATAGCTTGTTCAGCACAGTGGCGATACATCTGCCGAGCTTAATTTTAATTGGCGCGTTTAGTCCTGCCGTTGCAGGGCTGTATTTTTTGGCCAATCGCGCGGCGAATGTGCCGATTACGATTTTGAGCCAGTCGCTATACCCCATTTTATTTGGTACGTTTAATGAATCTAAAAACCGTCGCAGCTTGTTTGAGAAAAAATTTATTCAGGTTAATGCACTGTTTTTACCGCTCTTCATTGTGTTTTGGTTTGCAGCGCCGCCTTTATTTGCCTTTGTCTTTGGCGCAGAGTGGGGGCGTTCTGGCGTGTATGTGCAGCTCATTCTGCCGATGCTTTATTGTAAATTTATAAGTAATTTATTCACGACGCCGATTTATTTCATTTATGAACGCCAGTTTGAAAACTTTTTGTTTGCAGTATTGATCACTTTATCTATCACAGTTTCTTTGCTTTATGGCGCGCAGCGTGATGATATTGCCCTCGGCCTTATATTAATGTCTTTGAGCAATGTTTTCTTTATTCTGGTTAAGCTTTATCGCGCACATTTTTTTGTAAGGAGCGTAGGCGCAGCTGAACACATTAAAGGGCGTTGATCATAATTCCGGCAATGCTATTTATGCGGCTTATTTCTTACGTGGCCTTAGGCATTTTAGGGCGAATTTCGCTTTTTGTTTCAATGACCATTTTATGTGTTCTTTATCAGGGAAATGCATATAAAAATTTAGACCTGTTAGGCCAGAGCGTGACATGTCTTTGCATATTTTGGCGGCGAGATATGCTCTGAAGTCATCTTCGGGGAAAATGGCGGCTTGTTTGTTGCCCGCAACCAGCGCGTCATAATACGCGATGATGTCGCTATGTGGCGCAGTGATTTTATAGGATTGTTTATGTGCAAAATGCAGATGAATATCGACCAGTTTTGGGTCAGTGATATTGAAGTATGAAAGCACTTCGCATCTGACCTGGTCGCTGAATTTTATTTGTTCATCGCGGCGGGCAATGCTGGTTTGTTCGGAGTGCCAGCGATAGAGATACACAATTTCTGGCAGGCTGGTAAAGCGCGCTTTGGCTTTGAAGGCTAATTGTGTGAAGAAATGATAATCATGGGCGTAGAAAATATCAGTATCATAGCGGATGTTAAATTTTTCGATGAGATCCCTGCGGATCATTGCCGTGCCGTGCCCCATTGTGCTATCAAATAACTGCCCCATGCGGATTTTTAAATCATCACGCAAAAAAGTGTCCATAATGGTGTCGGACCCGCCAAATTTTTTCATCCAGCCACCGACCACGTCATATTCATCATGGCTTTCAAGGAAGGCGGCTTGCTTTTCAAGTCGCGTCGAAACCAAAATGTCATCACCATCCAAAATAGCGATATACTTCCCTGTGGCGTGCTCTAAGCCGACATTCCCTGCGGCGTGCGCCCATGAATTAACCGAGGTAGAGTATATTTTGATGCGCGGATCTTTTTGCGCATAATCTTCCATAATGGCCTTAGAATTATCGGTCGAACAATCATCAACTAAAATCAGTTCAAAATCCGTCAGGCTCTGCTTAAGGACAGATTCAATCGCTTCCCCAATATAGTTTTCGATGTTGTAGACGGGGGTAATCACGGAAACGAGGGGTGCTGTCATAGTCTATAAACTTTCTTTGAATTCTTGAATCATCGCCGTTAATGTTGGCGGGGTATCATAGCCAGCCAAAGACCATAACGCTTCGTTTTCTGCTGTAAATAGTGTTTGAATTGTGCGGTCAATGCCAATCGGCGCATCATACGGCGTAATTATTATGTCCTTGCGCTCAAAAACATCCGCAAAAACGCGCAGTAGATCGTTTTTACTCAAGCTATTTGCGGGGACAATATGCTGTACATTGCGCGGTTTGCGGTCATTTTCGATGATCGCAGCGCAGATATTGGCAAATTGCAGCGTGGTGATACCGTTCCAATGGTGGTTAGTATAACCGTTTATTGCAGCGCCATGGGGCTGGGCTAAGAACCAATCCATCAGCGAAACATGACCGTCTAATTCTTTACCGATGATGGAACAGCGCAGATTAAAGAAGTTTTCGGTCTGTATTTCGCCAAGGCTCTTGCTCTTGCCGTATACATCGCTCGCATTATGCGGTGCATTTTCGCTATAAGCCCCTGCCTGCCCATCCCACACGCAATCTGTCGCGATTTGTATGACTTTGGTGTCTGTCTTCTGCGCTGCGGCGGCAAGGCGGGCGGGGAAGGCGCTATTTACATCTATCGCACGCAGCACTTCATCCATATTAGTGTCTTTAATATAGGGCTTTATAATGCCGATGCAGTTAATGCACCATGCGCTGCCTTGGATAACTTCTTGAATATCGCTGATGGATGCGCCGCTGGCGTCAAGTGGCACGAACTGCACATCGGAATAAGCTGCGGGACTAATCTTGCCTTTGTTACGATACGTAGCGGTTATGTCGAAACCCTTCTTGCTCATTGACTTGAGGAGCTGAGAGCCTAACATACCGCTAACGCCGAGGATGGAGATTTTCATTGTGCTCTACCTGATTAATTCATCATCGTTTTTGTAATCAACGCTTTCAAGCAATAGGCCATTTTTCTCAAGCAAAGCATGAAGCTGCTCTTTGCTCATAATATCTGTGCTTGATGAATATTCCATGTTTAATGGCGCTGCATCTGGTGTGTTGTCACCAACAATTTCAGGTAAGCTTGAGGGAATGACATAAAACCCATCACGCAAAAATGCGCGGCGGCCCTCATCTTCACTAATTAAAATTTCGTGGAGTTTCTCTCCTGGGCGAATTTCTGTTTCAACCCATTTAATATCGCGCTCACCAATAAGGACTTCGGCTAAGTCGGTCATGCGCGCGGCGGGGACTTTGGGGATGTATAAGTCGCCAGTCTTGCCGCTGTTAATTGCGCCAAAAATCAGGTTCACGGAATCATCGAGGCTGAGCAAGAAACGTGTCATGCGGGCATCCGTGATGGTCAGGTCTTTACCAGCATTGATAAGTTCATGGAACAGCGGAATGACAGAGCCGCGTGAGGCCAGTACATTACCGTAACGCACCGCAACAAAACGCGTTTTCGGACAAAGGAAGCTGCCTTGTAAAAATACGCGTTCTTGCACGGCTTTGGTCATGCCCATTACGTTCACGGGCTTGGCTGCTTTGTCGGTGGAAATACAGACAACGGTTTCGACAGATGTGTTGTGATCACTGATACAGCCGACAATATTCATTGCGCCAAGAATGTTTGTTTTGACCGCCTCAGCAGGGAAATATTCACATGATGGCACCTGTTTCAGCGCGGCGGTATTAATAATCACTTGGGATTGCATGACCGCAGGCATAAGGGAAGCCACGTCACGGACATCACCGATGCGGAACTTAACTTTGGCGAAGAATTTTTCTTTAAGCGCTTCATCATTTGATGTTTGGTAATTCACCATCATTTGGTGCTGTTTGCCCTCATCACGTGAAAATACGGTAATGCTTTCAGGCTCGCCCATTTCATATGATAAAAGCCGTCTAATCAGCGTCTTACCCAAAGAGCCTGTGCCCCCTGTGACAAGTATGTTTTTACCAGCAAGTGGCCCCTTAATTGACATGGCTTAATCCTTCAACTTATACGAAACTTATACGTGTTTGGGCGCGATATTAGCACCGAAAAATAAGAAGTCATAGCACTTCATTAAAGCGGGTGTCAATTCTGTGTATATTGCCCTTATGTCCGTGATGGTACGGTGGGACGTGGGAAATATGTTGTATTTCCAACTGGGCTGCATTATTGCTATAGATTGTATAAATAAAGGTCACTATATATGCGCTTAGGCCGTTTTTATCAACAGAATAGACGATATGTAACGGCGATTTTGGCCATTGCATTGCTATTGCAGGCCTTTATACCGCAAGGGTTTATGCCTGACTCTGAATCTGATGATGCTTTCGCTTTGTCGATCTGCCGTGCATCTGATATTGGTAAAACACCCACGCAAAACGCACCGCAAAATGAACAAGACCACGAAAAAGATGTGGGCTGTGCTTTTATGTCGGTGGGCGCTAGCGGCGTTGCTGTGCCCATTTATGACATAGCCGCGCCATCTTTTCACGCTGTACGCGCTGAATGGTATGATTTTGCGGCGCTGACGCAGGCCGCACGCAAATATTGGCAAGCTCAAGCTCCACCACATTTCTCCTAAACATATCAAAACAATCACAATAATTTAACGCGCCCTGTTTATCAGCGGCGCAATGACGATATATATGGAGAAGATTTATGTGTAGATGGCATAAACTGGCGGCAAAAGACGCTGCAATAAACCCGATTACGGGTGAGTTTGACGCCGCGAAATATGCGGTTGCTTTAACCGCAATGGGGCTGTTTCGCGTTGAACAAGATAAATGGGATTTAAAGGCTCTCTTTGAAATTGATGGCTTTAACCCTGCGGAGATTCTCACCGATGATGTACAGGCGGCTTACAAAAACACGCCGTTTTCAGGGCGTGATGCTGCTGAGGTGCAAACATCATTATCGGCGCATGTCGCGACTTTGCGTGATGCATTAGATATTCTTGCGGCAGAAAATGAAATATGCAGCGTGGCGGGGCTAAATATTCCCAAAGGCGTGACCATTGATGGTTACAAGGCGACATGCTGCGCCCCTGCGAACCCGCGTGATAACGGGCCGTTTTTAGATGCGGCGGTTGTTTACCTTGCCAAAGGTTATGATGATACGGCGCGTTCATATGCTAGTGGTGAATTGACGCTAGTGAATCAAAGTGAATTTGCAGCTTTGGCGCGTGATGAGCATATTGGCGCAGATGAAAAAATCCAGATTGCGGGTTTGAAAAATTTACGCGAAATGAGCGAAGAATTCCTTGCTATGGCTGGCGTGAAAGCGGCACTTGAGGGCGCGTTTCGCGATAGTATATCGCATATATTTGACACCGCAGAGCATGATCTTGAGAACGGATTAGGCCTAGATGGTGCAAGTGATTGCATTATGTGTGAAGGGACGAAAGGGCGTAAATCAAACGCGCCAGATGAACCCGCACCACAAGAAGAGAAACCACAAGGTTTGCTTTCGCGTATCTTTAACCCAATCAGCGAACGCACGCCGCAAAAGCTTAAAAACATCTTCAAAGCCTGCGCGTCTTGCGGCGGAAATATTATTATTCCGCATCTGCCCTGTATTGGTTTAATGGCAATGGCATCATCAAGTGCGCTTGCGGCGGCTTATGTGAGTAACATATGGCTTGTGGGCGCAACCTCCGTCGCTGCGGCGGTAGGCGGCTATGTTTCATGGCGGCGCAAGCGTTTTGACGTCGCATCAAAAGCAGAACATGTCAGTATGATGGCAGGACCAGTGCTTGCCGCAGGGCTAATGATTGGGATGCATTTACCTGGCGTGGGTATGCATGATCACCACTCTATGCCGCATGATAACCATCATCAGCACCATGAGCAGACGCAAAGCGATGATTTGCAAGCGTTAGACCCCGATGGCTGGGCGGCGGCGCAGCAATGGTTTGAAACGCTTGACAAAGTCGAGGCTGGTAAGGTGCATGAAAATGCTGCTGCGTGGCATATGCCGCTTGAAGAAGCGATTTACCATGCACATACCATGTGCACGAGCCCTTCAGCGAAACCGCAGCAATTGGCGCTTTAGCATTTTTTATAGTGTTATTTTAAATGGTTAGCATGAAATAAAAATTAGCTCTTGCAACTGTTATATTATAACACTATAAAATCATATATATTTTATTCATAGCGAGAGGATCAATCCATGCGTATTGCATTTTGTGGTAAAGGCGGTAGTGGTAAATCAACATTATCATCATTAACGGCGCGTTATTTGGCGCATTTAAACAAGCCTGTTTTAGTTGTTGATGGTGATATTAATCAGCATCTTGGTCACGCACTGGGCTTTAGCGAAGAAGAATTAGCGCAGCAGCCGAAATTAGGCATGGATACTGATTTATTCTATAACACCATTAAGGGCGAGAATACGCGCCTGCCATCGCTGGATTATTTGACTGAATCGACGCCTGCGGCGCGTGGTTCTGGTTTTCTAAGTTTTAACCAACCTTCGCCTGTCTTTGATTATTATGAGCGTTATAAAAATGGCATACGTTTATTGGCTGTTGGCGGGCATGATGATGAAAAAGTCGGCGCGACCTGTTACCACACTTTCACAGGCGCATTTGGCATCTTCCTCAACCACTTTATTGATGGGCAGGGCGAATATGTGATTGGCGACATGTGCGCTGGCGCGGATCCGTTTGCGTCTTCTGGCCTTGCATCGCGTTTTGATGCGGTGTTCTTGGTGGTTGAGCCGACACTGAAATCAACCGGCGTCTATACGCAGTGTAAACAATATGCTGAGCCTTTTGGTATTAAAATCTTTGTCATTGGTAACAAAATCGAAAACCAAGGCGATAAAGACTTTATTGCCAATATTGTGGGCGATGATCTGGTTGGTTTCTTTGAAAAATCAGATTATGTCCGTAATTTGGAAAAAGGCATGTTTGACCCGATAGATCAATTGGAAGCGCCAAATAAAGCTTTGCTGGAAAAAGTGATTGCGCTCACAGATTCATTGCAGCGTGACTGGAAACATTACCAAGATGTTGGCGTAAAGTTCCACAAGCAAGCCGCAGAAGGCTGGGCAAATGCGATGTTCGGCCTTGATATTATGGATCAAGTTGACTCTGAATTTTCTTATGATGATGTTATCGCCCAGATGCGCACTCAGGAGGCCGCTTGAGCAATACAGTAATCAGCCGTGAGGTAGTCGGGAAAATCGATTGGCATAGAGGCGGATTCAATAATTGTGAAACCGCACTCTTCAAAGGCGCGGATAAATACATCCAAAGATGGGTTAAGGCGCCCGTCAAGCTTATGGGCTTGCAAGGCTTTGACGCTTTCGCCGCCGTCAACGTGCTGACCCGAAATGTTCAGCGCCAAGCCGCCGGGTTTCAACAAGGATTTCACGCTAGAAACCGCGCGCAGAAGGTCACCGTAACTGTCGACAACGGGCAGGGATTCCATGGCGAGGACAAGGTCATATTCATGGTTGCCATGATCTTTGAGAAAATCAAACTGCTGCACTTTGCGCAACTTGGCTTTCAATTGCTCGCTCAGCGCGTCAGCATCGCTGCTGACAAGACCAATATCGCGCAAGTAAGGCAGGGTGTCACCAAACTGGTTTTCAAGCGCCGCGCCGTCAAGCTCTGCCATAACGCCGCTAAAGATATTCAGCGCTTCGGCGCTCAAATCGTAACAGGCATAGCTGTTGACCCGCTCAACATAGCCCATTGCCCAAAAATGCCCGACACCATGCGCGCCAAGGTCACAAATATCGCCGCCATTAATGTGGCGGATGACACGGTCAAACATGATGTTGAAATAGGCGGCAATGTCGTCTTCAAAAAAGGACTTAATATAGTCTTGATGCATGTTTACTCTCAACGCTTACAAACAGGTGGCAACAGATGCTAAATGCTAACCCTAAAACCGCGCCTAGGCAAACGGATATTCTGAATGATAATGGCACGCAAAGCGTGAAATTATCGCTAAAGCCGAAAGTCCACCCTGTGGTCGCGGCATTCTTAAAGAGGGAAGATGCGCTTTTGGACATGGTTGATGCGTATGGCTCGCCATTAAACGTGATTTTCCCTGAAATTGTCCGTGAAAATATTCAATCTTTCCAAGATGTCTATACGCGTAACAATATACAAGGGCGCATTTACTTCACAACCAAGCCAACCAAGTCACAATCCGTGATTAAAGAGGCTGCTTTGTGTGACGTAGGCGTTGATGTGTCATCATATAATGCGCTGAAAACCACAATGGGATGCGGCTTTGCGGCGGAGCGCATTGAGTGCACAGGGCCAAAAAACAAAGAATATTTGACCCTTGCTTTACAGCAAAATGTCACCATCAACATTGATAATTTTGATGAATTCGACCAGATTTTGGCGATAAGAAAAGTGCTAAACAAGCGCGAAAAAACGCGTATTTTCATGCGCGTGACGGGCTTTGAATCTGCGCGGTTAAAATTTACATCGCAGGACGGTACATTCGGGATGCATTTGAAACATGCGCCGCAAATCATTGAAAAACTGAAGGCGCATAGCGACGATTTTGACTTTCAAGGCTTTTCATACCATTTCGTGGCGATGGCACCGGAGCAGCGTATTGTCGCGCTTGAAAATATATTACAATTAAGCATTGATGCCATGAAGCAAGGGCTTGATATTAAGGGCATTAATATTGGCGGCGGTTTCGACATTCAATATGCACAAAGCCGCCAAGATTGGCTTGGCTATATCGACAAAATCAAAGACTCACTGCGCCATTACGGGCAGCCTGTGACATGGAATAATGGCGGGCTAGGCTACCGTAATGAAGGCGGCGTCATTAAAGGTGCGCCAGCCTTTATGGATCACGCTAAGGCGTTAACGGGGGCGCAGGAATTTGAAAATTTGATCCAAACACCTTTGCCATCTTTTGGCAATATGGCGATGGCGGATGTGTTAAATGACTGCTTGCTTGAACTTTACATTGAACCAGGCCGCGCCATGGTTGACGGTTTGGGCATCACCATCGGCCGCGTGAATTTCCGTAAAGAATCTACCCATGGCGAAACGCTGGTCGGGCTTGATATGAACCGCTCGAACATGCATTCCACCCACCAAAAACTATTGACTGACCCTGTTGTTATTCACCGCTCAAAAGACCGTAAACCCTGTGAGAACGGGCTGTATTACGTGGGGAATTTATGCTTATCCTATGACATGATTACTTATAATAAAACCTTCCCTGCATTAACGCCAGAAGCTGATGACCTTGTGATTTTTATTAATACGGCAGCTTACATCATGGATTTTGTTGAATCTGAAACCTTGTATCAAAACACAGCGGCGAAAGTGGCCGTTATTCAGCAGGGCGAGGCCTTCCGCACATTTAAAGATGATACTTATAACCCCATCACACATAAAGCATTAAGAGGTGCGCTATGATCGTTGAAAATATGACTGACTTAATCGGTGATACGCCATTAATCAAAATTTCCGCGCATATTACGGGGCTGAAGAATATTGACCTTTACGGTAAGCTTGAAATGATGAACCCGTTTGGCTCGGTCAAAGACCGTGTGGCGTGGCATATTTTGAAAGATGATCTGAGCGATATAAAAGACAAAGGCCAGACGATTTTTGAAAACTCAAGCGGTAATACAGCTAAAGCGATTGCGGCAATTGCCGGTATATACGGCGTGCCGTTCAAACAGGTTAGCGCGATGATGAAGGTGCAAGAAGGGCGCGATATATTGCACCTGTTAAACGCTGAGTTAGAAGAATTCGCCGCGGCGAGTGATTGTTTTGACCCGAGCGACCCAAATGACCCGCAGTTTTTGATTGAAAAAGCCGTGCGTGAGTCGAATGGTCAAGTGTATTTCTCATCACAATTTACCAATGAGAAAAACCCCGAAGTTCATGAACAAACCACCGCGCAGGAGATATTGACGGATCTTGGGGAGGTTGACTATCTGATTGGCGGGCTTGGCACAACAGGTTCCACCCTCGGCCTTATCCGTGCCTTTAAAAAGGCGAAAAAGGCGTTTAAAGCGATCGCGCTGATTACGCAAAGCGGTAACACCGTGCCGGGCATCCGCTCGCTCGACCAAATGTGGGAATCAGGCCTCTATCAAGAAGGCGTTTATGCCCATCATCATGTGATTGATGAAAAGCTGGCCCTTGAAGGGCTGTTGACCTTAAACCGTCAGCTTGGCGTGTTATGCGGCCCTTCAGCGGGTGCAAACTTCGCAGGGTCACTGTCTTATTTGCAGACAATTGATGCGGATCTGACTGAGCGTAAGAAAGCCGTGTTCATCGTTTGTGACCGCGTGGAATGGTATGTGTCTTATATCAAAGAACGTATGCCCGAAATATTCGGCGAAGCGCCAAAACCAAATGCATTATTCCATTTTAAAGACGAAGCACCGCAAAAAGACATCCAAATCAGCGCAGATAATATTGTGCCTTGGGTGAGCGAACATGCGCCGAATATTATTGATATCCGTGCGCCTTATGCCTATGAACTTGGTCATTTAGATGGCGCGATTAACATGCCGATTGACATGTTTGAAAGGCTGATTGACGGCGAAAATAAACCATTCCCGCAGAATAAAAAAATTCTGCTTGTTTGTGCGATGGGCGAAAAAACGCGCCGCTTCGCGGCCTATTTGGCACAAAAGGGCTATGACGCACATAATATTGAAGACGGCATGCTCGGTATTAAACGCATGAAAACAATCAAAAACGCAGCCTAGAATTATGCTAAAGAGTAGTGTATTATCAGCGTGTTAATTTTGAGTATCGCTGAGGAATAGGCACATGTTTAATTTGAAAGAAGACTGCGTTATCGCATTTTACTATGCGAGTGAAGCATATAAAAATGTGCTGCAAAACTTGCCGATGATTTTAAAATTGGCACTACCCGCGATTATTCTCTATCTTATGCTTGAACCTGCATATTTCATGATTACGGGTTTTTCATTTAGCAAGACTGAGATTAATGATGCGCATATGCCCACAGTGCTCAAAGGGTTTACTATCATCGCTCCGCTTATGGTCGCGCAGATACTTTATAGTTTTAAAGGTGCGCGCGCATGGTATGTGCTGTTTATGGAAGGTGCGCCCGCCGTGTCTGACTACAAATTATGGACTTGGCATAAAAAAGAAATCGCATTCGCGAGAACAAACCTCATGTTTATATGCGTTGCAGGTGGCGTAATGATGATCAGCCTCAGTCTATTTGTTAGTCTTGGTATCGGGATAACAATGGTTATCATGGGCGCAAAATCTCTACCTTTTGAATCTGTAGCCTCAGTATCGGTCATGCTGAGCTATGCTTTTACAATTATGGGCTTACTCCTTGGCGCTATATTTACATGTAAACGTGTCCTCATTCTCCCTGCGCGCGCGCAGAACAATCGTCTAAAAATGCAAGATTCTATAGAAGCTCTGCGTGGACGTTTTTTCTCGTTCTTTGTGTCGATATGTTTCGTGGTTCTACCTGTGGTTTTCATCAATATTGTATGGTCAGCCATAATCCCCGCGCAGAGCCCTGATGCCTTGAAAGTACTCGGTAACTTCGTTGTCTCACCTGTTACGTTTATTGCCGGCATTTTAATCACCTATATCATTGCCGATAATTATATGGATTTGAAAGCGAAAGATGCTTTGATCTGAGCATAGTAATTTATCGGGGTTAAGTTGGAGCATCTTGTAAGATGCCCTTAAACAGATGCGCTGATCTATGTATTATCACCAGCTAATGTGAATTTAAGCTGATGGCGCGTGCGGGGCTATCCAAAATAAGTAAGAGAGCAGATTAATGCGGGTTTTTATCGCGGAGAAACCAGAATTAGGTCGCGCCATTGCAGAAGCGCTAGGCGGCGGCAATCGTGGCGATGGCTGTATACGCTGTAGCAGCGGGGACGTCGTGACATGGTGCTTTGGTCACTTATTAGCGCTGACTGACCCCGAAGACCATGACCCTGCGGCTGCCGTGTGGAACATGACCAGCTTGCCGTTGCGCTGGCCTGTGCAGCATAAGCCAATAGACGGCAAAGACGCGCAAATCAAAATCATCCAAAGCCTGGTCGAAGATGCCAGCGAAGTTATTCATGCCGGCGACCCTGATGATGAAGGGCAGCTTTTGGTTGATGAAGTATTAGAATATATCGGCAATACAAAGCCTGTGAAGCGGATTCTTATTAACGATTTGAATAAGAAGGTTGTCCAAAAGGCGCTCGGTTCTATGCGTGAAAACAGCGAATTTTATGGCATGTATCAAAGCGCATTGGCGCGCTCAGTATCCGATCAGCTCTATGGTTATAATTTAACGCGCGCTTATACAATTGCAGGGCGCGCGGGCGGGGTGGATCAAGTTTTATCTGTCGGGCGCGTGCAAACGCCGATCCTCGGCCTTGTTGTACGCCGCGACCGTGAACACGAAAATCATAGCGCCCATTTCTATCACGATATAAATGCGCAGATTGGCGACGGTGAAAAAGAATTCCGCGCCAAATACCGTCCCGCGAAAGATGTGCGCGTTGATGATAAAGGGCGCTTAATTGATGCTGAATTGGCAGAAGCTATCTGCACCGCCGTTAAAGGCCAGAGCGTTAGTGACATACAGATCAATAAGGAAGATAAAGACGCGCCAGCGCCGCTGCCTTATAATTTGCTGAATTTACAAATTGATGCGTCACGTAAATTTGGCTTCACGCCCGATAAAACGCTAAAATTAACGCAATCACTGCGTGAGCGCCACCGCTTGATTACTTATAACCGTAGTGATTGTCAGTATTTATCGGATGAACACCATGATGATGCGCCGCAAGTACTCGCCGCCATCGCCCAGACCGCGCAGGTGCTGCACAAGGCGGCTAAATCAGGTGACCCTAAGCTAAAGAGCCGCGCATTTAATTCAAAAAATGTCAGCGCCCACCATGCGATTATTCCCACGGAGAAAATGGCGGATCTTTCTAAAATTGACCCTGACGAAGCAAAGCTTTATTTACTGATCGCGCGTGCTTACATCGCGCAGTTTTTTCCTAAATATAGCTATTGTCAGACGACGATTGACGTTACGGTTGCGAAATATGATTTTCGCGCTAGCGCGCGCGTGACAACGGATGAGGGCTGGAAAAAACTTTACCGTCAAGATAAAGATAATGACGCGATAGAAGATGATGCTGCGCATGGCGGCGGTGAGAATCTTGATTGGGTAGATGCTGCAGCGCCGCTTGTTTGCCGTGATGTCGATAATGTAAAGAAGGAGACAAAACCGCCACCGCCCTATACAATGGCGGCGCTTCTAAAAGATTTAACGCGTGTGTCGAAATATATTACTGACCCGCGGATCAAAAAATTACTGCTCGCCAAAGACCAAGATAAAAAAGGCGAACAAGGCGGCATTGGTACGCCCGCGACCCGCAGTGCGATTATCGCGCAGCTGATTAGCCGCGGCTTCATTAGTGAAAAAAGGAAGAAAGTTACAAGCACAACGCTAGGGCGCGAATTCCATGATTTGTTGCCAGAAGCTGCGACATCGCCGAATATGACGGCGCTGTGGCATGAACAGCAAGAAGAAATCAAAGAAGGCCGCCTGACGATGCATGGCTTTGTCGACGGCATTGCAGAGCATGTTGCCAAAGAAATTGATAATATTAAAACAGGCGGCCTTAAAATCGTCGCAACGAATTTGCCGAAATGCGGCGTTTGTGACAAAGGATATCTGCGCCGTAAAAAAAGCAAGAAAGGCTTTTTTTGGGGCTGCGGCAGTTACCCTGAATGCGGCGCGATATACCAAGATAAACGCGGTAAGCCCGTTTTGGACGAGCCAGCGCAAGTTAACCCAACCCCATCAGATGAGCATCGCTGCCCAGAATGTACCAAAGGGTTAATTCGCCGCCCGAATAAGAAGAAAGATAATTTCTGGTGGGGCTGCAGCGGTTTTCCTGTATGTAAATTTATGGCTTATGATAAAAACGGTAGCCCTGTGTTGAATAATGGGCCAAACACAGCCGCGCCGCCGATGCAAAAACAAATACCACCAGAAACAAAAACCACAGAAAACACAATTTCAGAAAAAGTTGGACATCACACCGCGGAGAGCCGCGGCGCCTGATGTCTTCCCAGTTCCGATTGTCGTTTATTTGTTGCCTGTTGTCGGACGTCTGAAGTTTTTTGGTGTCTGGTAATTTTTCGGCATATTGCTGTTTCTTTTGTGTTTCGTCACATTACGATCCTGCGGTGCGGCGGCCTTGGGTTTAGACCTTTTCAACTCAGGTGTTTTGACCGTTTCGATTTCAAACTTAATAAGTCGTTCGATGGCTTTTAATACTTTGCCTTCAGTCTCATCACAGAATGAAAGCGCGGTACCTTGTGTGCCTGCACGCGCGGTGCGGCCAATACGGTGCACATAGCTTTCGGCCTCTGCGGGCAGGTCATAATTGATAACATGGGTAATGTTATCGACATCAATGCCGCGCGCAGCTATATCGGTGGCGACAAGTAATCTGATTTCGCCATCTTTGAAGGCTGATAATGCCTTTTGACGCGCAGATTGTGACTTATTGCCGTGAATTGCCGCAGATGTAATGCCTGCGCCGTCCAGTTCCTTGACAATGCGGTTAGCGCCGTGCTTAGTGCGGCTGAAAATAATGCATTTTGAAATGTCTTTATTTTCAAGTAGTGTGATCAGCAATGCGCGTTTGTCTTGTTTTGCCACTTTATATAGGCTTTGCTTTATTTTTTCGACCGTCACGACTTTTGGTGTGACTTCAACGGTTTTTGGGTTGTTGAGTAGTGTGCCGGCAAGCTTACTAATCGCGCTTGGCATTGTTGCAGAAAAGAGCATCGTCTGCCTTTTCTTAGGGATTTCGGCAATGACTTTCTTAATGTCGTGAATAAAGCCCATATCTAACATGCGGTCGGCTTCGTCTAAAATCAAATGTGAGACAGAGCCAAGATCAACATAGCCTTGCTGCATTAAATCAAGCAAGCGTCCAGGGGTGGCGATTAAAAGATCAACGCCTTTACCCATCATTTTAACTTGGCGCTTTTGATTGACGCCGCCATAAATGGTGGTCTGGCTTAAATCAAGGTATTTGCTATAGGCAAGGCAGTTTTCGGCAATCTGGATCGCCAATTCGCGTGTCGGTGCGAGCACGAGCGCGCGTGCCGTGCGCGGCTTTAAGCTTTTCTTGGTTGTATATAAATGTTGTAAGGTTGGTAGTGAAAACGCTGCCGTTTTACCTGTACCAGTTTGCGCTACGCCCAATAAATCACGCCCTTCAAGCAGTGATGGTATGGCGCTAAGCTGAATGGGCGTTGGCGTTATATAGTGATTCTCATCAAGGGCACGCATAAGCGGCTTGATAAGATCAAGGTCGTGAAAAGTCGCTGGTGTATTCATAATATTTCCTTATGCCAGTGCTGTGTTCAATAAAGACTGGCGTTGCGCTGCAAACCGCGCGAAGGAGGCAGAGACATGTTGCTGAACTTCCGGTGGTTAGGTTGTGATATAGAAATCACGGCTTCGCGCCACCACAAGAGTTGATGGAGGTGTTATATGTTAAACAAAACATAAAGTCAATGATTGAAAAACTTTACTTTCACAATCGCCGCAAATATTGCTATCTTCTTATATGGGCAATGCTTCTCTTGCCCGTGCAATACCGCGCCTAATGTCAGTGGCGCGCCTATATATAGAGATATTAATATGCCTTACCCCGATTCAATTGATTTGCCGTTTCATATGGGGCCAAATACGCCACATTATATGGATAATTGCGACCAATACCCTGAAAGCCTCGTCCGTTATTTCATCGAAAACTATACGCGTTTAGGCGCGCGGATTATTGACCCGTTTATTGGTTTTGGGACAACGGCCTTTGTTGCCGAAGAAATGGAGCGCATCCCATATGGCATTGAGGCAGATAGAGAACGTTTCGAGTGGGGCGCAGGGCAGATAGAGCATTGGCAGAACATTAAGCATGATGACGCCGCGAATATAACGGCGCATAATTTCCCGCTTATGGATTTTTGTATTACATCGCCGCCCTATATGGTGCGTGATGATGACTGGAACCCGCTTTATAGCGGTGACCCACAATATGACGGCTATGAATGCTATTTACAGCGCCTTGAATATATTTTTGCGCAGCTCGCGAAGGTCATGAAAAAGGGGGCTTTGGTTATTGTACAATCTGATAATATTGACGAAGGTATTCACACGCCGCTTGTGCGTGATTTTAACCATCACATTTCAAAAAGCCTCGCGCCACAAGCCGAAATTATCGTGCGCTGGACAGGCGAGAAACCAGAATATCACAAAGATTATGAGCACACACATTGTCTTGTTTTTCAGAACGCTTAGGCGGCCTCTATTCTACAATCAACATATCATTGTTATAAAGCAGGCTGGCATTAATGCCTGTAACGTCGTTGATCTGTGCGACGGCAGTGAAGTTTGAACCGCTGCCTGTACTATCGACACTGACAATTGTGTTGCCGCCAACTTCATAGAGCTGTAAAAAGTTGTTAATATCGCCCTGAACAGGGTCACCAGACACCCATCCTGTGAGCAGATCGCTTATATTTAACGTGTCAAAATCTGCAGCAGAGAAATTATTAATCTCATCTATGTCATTAAATGCGCTCGCGGCCTCAAAAACGAAAACGTCGCGCCCTTCGCCGCCAAAGAGCTGATCAAACCCATCTCCGCCATAAAGTACATCATCAATCGCGCCTGCTGCGCCGTTTAAATCACCGTTCATGGCATTAACATGTGCTTGAATTTCGCCTTGATCTAATGCTTCATTATATAGCGCAACGTCAGAAATGCGTCCTTGGAAGAAATGCTTCACACCGCCAGTGCCTGGGCCGTCGTGATAATAATTAGAATCGTGCTGCGCGCCGATGGCAACGTCACCACTATGGGCGGATAAATTTTGTGTTACCGCGCCGCTGCCGACAATCTGACCATTTAGATATCCCACAAAATTGCCTGCGCTAGCGTCAAAGACAAGCGCCGCGTGATATGTTTCGCCAACGTTAATCGCGGCTTTAATATCATAAGGGCCAAAGTCATCCTTATCAAAGACATGGAAATAAAGCTCGCCATTATCAATATAGATCGTTAAGGCGTTCACATTCCCGCCTTCTTCATATAAGACATGGCGGCCGCTGGTGACATCAGCGTTAAAAACAATTTCAATACTGCGCTGCGCCACGGCTTGCGTATTGATAAGGCTGCTATCTGGTATTTCAATATAATCATCTATGCCGTCAAACTGGATGGATGTGCCGCCGCCATCATATAAAGCGGCTGCGCCAAGGGTGGGGGTGCCATTGATTGTACCGTCAATACTGGCGCCGCCCGCGCCCAAATTACTGACATTTGAGCCACTTATTTGGTTTAAGCGCCAATAGCCATCAGGGTTCATGGCGGTAATGCCATTAGCCAGATCAGCGGACAAAGTCGTCGTAGAGCCAGAAGCGATTGCATCTGCGTAAACGACATCATCACCGCTGCCGCCATAAAGTGCGTTTGAATCGCTGCCGCCGAATAAGGTATCACTTCCTGCGCCGCCGTCTAATGTATCTGCGCCTGATGATGCGTAAAGTATATCATCACCTGCTTCGCCATAAAGCAGGTCAATATCATCGCCGCCATCATAAATATCAGCGGAAGATGATACGCTGTAAAACGCTTCGCTATTTGTGATGTTATTGTATTCTGCGGCAATTTCATCTGCGCTCAGGACTCCTTCATAAAGCTTTACTTCATCAACTTGCCCATTATAATATTTATTATTGCGCCCACCATCAAAGCTATCTGCTTCTGACCCATCGCCGATATAGCCAAAGCGGGTTAGGTTGCTACCTAAACCAGCGCCATTATGCACGCCACTTTCACGGCCAACTTCAATGCCATCAACATATAATATTTTATCGTTGCCATCATAGACAGCAACTATGTGGTGCCATTCGCCATCATTAATCGCGGGCCCTGCTTCCATATCGTGAATGCCGCCATTGCCATCTGAATTTGTACTGAAGGCAAGCTGTCCGTTACCATGAATATAGACGTTAAAGAATTCACTGCGGTCATAATCTAGTATAGACCAATTTTCATTGTAACCAGAATGTGAGTATGTTGTGTTGACCCAAGCTGATACTGAAACAGAAGGCAAATAAGTATTTGCGGCATAGCTATGGTTCAGTGCGATATACTCGCTGTTGTTGAATTGTAAGGCTGCGCCTACTGCGCCATCAACAACTTCATCTGTGCCAGAAAAGTTTTGCAATGCTGCGCCATTATTATTATTGCCTGAACTGTCGCTTACTATATTTGCAGCGCTGTAATCATCATCCAGATGCCACACCCCCACATAGCCATTCCCCCAAGCATCTCCTTGCGCGGAAAGGGCGGAGGCGTTGCCGTAATAGATGTTTAATGTTGTGTTCGTCGTGGATGATATATCGTCAATATTCACATATATATCCATGCTACGCGATGCGGTATCAAAATGCAGTATGTCGGTTGTATATATTGTGTTATTTTCGCTGTCTGTAATCAGTATATCGCGTCCATCAAGCTGAACGGTATTCCAAAAATCGTCACCGAAATGTTCACCGGATATATGAAGTGTGAAATCACTTAGATCACTATTTATTGCATCTGAATCAATCGTAATGGTTTGGCGATGTGTCCAATCCGCATCAAACCAAGGGCGACTGGTTGCGTATAAAATATCATCATTCGCGCCGCCATAAATTTCATCATCGCCACGACCACCGATAAGGATATCGTTGCCCTTATCACCTGATATTGTATCTGCCCCATCATCACCGCTAATGCGGTCTTCACCATTTCGGCCCTGAATAATATCATCACCAGCTTTGCCGAGGATGATATTATCTTGGTTTGTACCATTCAGAATATCTGCATTATCTGTACCGATGACAATGTCGCCATTGACCGCATTTTGTAAAAGCCCTTGCTGGATAGATATATTAAGACCGCTGACACTGAATTGTTCAAATAATACGCCGTCAATTTCGAAAATATCAACTAAATCCGCCGCAGTATCAATGTCATCGGCAATAATGGTATCTTGGCCGGCATCACCGGTGATCGTAATGTTATTGTTATCGGCGAGGCCAGTTAAGTCAGATACATCAAGGTTTAATGTATTGGCAACGCTGCCATCGCCCCTGTAATTATCGAGGGCAATATGTTCGATGCCTGAACCTGTAATCTCGCTGGATAAGACATTACCAATATTTGATTTCGCAAGGTAAATAATGTCGTAGTCATCGCCGCCATGGTAAGTATCGCCAGCGTCCCATATAAAAATGTCATTCCCAGCATCACCAAAGAGCAGGTCATTGCCACCTATACCAATAATGTAGTCGTCACCATTGCCGCCATAAATTGTATCATTACCATCATCGGCTTCAACATCCTTCCAATCGCCGTGCAAAATGTCGTTGCCATCACCGCCATAAAGTATATCAGAGCCCGCAGAACCAAAAAGGCGGTCTCTACCCGCACCGCCTGTAAGGATATTATCTGCGTCATTACCTGTTATGCGGTCTTCAAAATCGCTGCCAATAATATTTTCAACATCATAAATCAAGTCGCGGCCTGTTGCTGTGTAAGCGAGGAATTTCCAACCAAGGTCAACTTCGACGCCAGCGGCTTCACTTGAATAATCAAGGGTGTCGATCCCATCACCGCCAAATATTTTATCGCCGCCATCGCCGCCGATAAATGTATCATCGCCGCCGCCGCCATAGAGCGTATCATCGCCAGCGCCGCCATAAATAATATCGTCACCATCTTCGGCGGCATTTACGGCGCGGTCACCATAAATAATGTCATCACCGTCCTCGCCATATAAGGTATCTGCCGCGCCAACGCCAAATATAACATCATTGCCTAAGCCGCCATGGACAATGTTCACGCCCTCATTCGCGGTCAGGCGGTCAGCAAAATCACTACCTATAACATTTTCGACATCATAAATATAATCACGGCCTGTCGATGTGTAAGCGATAGATTTGGTCAATAAGTCTACCTCTACGCTATCTACGTCATTTGAGAAATCAACAGTATCAATGCCGCTGCCGCCAAAGATTTTATCTGCGCCAGTACCACCGCGCAGATGATCATCACCATCTTCGCCATAAAGCGTATCATTGCCATCACCACCCTGAATGGTATCTAGCCCGCTGCCGCCATAGATTATATCATCTTCACTGCCACCATCCAGAAGGTCGTTACCCTCATTCCCCTCAATATAATCATCACCGCCTTGACCGTATATGGAATCATCGCCAGAACCTCCAAATAGGCCGCCATTATACAATTTTGTGCTGCCAGACCATGCTGTACGATCACTGCCGCCACCGCCATAAATAACGTCATTGCCGCCACCGCCATAAATCAAATCTTCGTCATCGCCGCCGTCAAGTATATCTGCCCCATCATCAATTTGTTCAATTTCATTATCGCCATAGATAATATCGCGCCCAGAGCCGCCATTGACAATATCCTGACCATTGCCGGCATTAATACGGTCATTATCCGCGCCGCCATCTATTGTGTCATTGCCACCCTGCCCGAAAATTTCATCATTTCCGGCATCGCCAAATATGGTGTCGTCAGCATCTTCGCTACTTTGTGCTTTAAGATCGCCATAGATAAGGTCATTACCATCACCGCCAGTGAGAATATCTAGACCCAAATGGCCATAAATTACATCATCACCACCAAGACCATCTATAACACTGTTGTCATCACCACCATAAAGTCTATCGTCAAAGTGAGAACCAATGACATTTTCGAAACTGTTTATTGTATCGCGACCGCCAAGGCCATCAATGGCTTTCTCCTGATGTAAATGTGCGTAGACGCCAGAAGTCTCATTACTGTAATTCAGCGTATCTACCCCCGTGCCGCCATAGAGGCGATCATTGCCTTGATCGCTATACACCATATCATCACCGCCATTGGCGAAAACCGTGTCATTGCCTTCGCCGCCATGAACGGTATCATTACCATCAGCATCATTGGCGTATTTGCCGTCAGCATAGATTAAATCATTGCCAGTGCCGCCATAGACGATATCAGCGCCGAAGAAGCCATAAAGCTTATCATCGCCGCCTTGACCATCGATGATATTACTATTTTCGTCAGATATGATTACATCATTGAAAGATGATCCGTAAATATTTTCGATATTAACAATGCTATCACGCTCACCAAAACCATCATTGAAGGCGAGACTCCTTGTTAGGTCGACATCAATGGCTTGTGTCGCATAAAGGAAGTTGAGCGTATCTGCGCCGTCACCCCCATCATAAGCGTTATAAATTGTATTAGCGATGATGACATCATGGGTGATGCCTTGCTGCGCAGTATAACTTTGTGGGAGGTTCGTTGATTCGATCGTGACTTGCGCATTTTGAATGGATTGAATAATGCCAGTGCTATTGTTTTGAATAGAGAAAGAAAAATTGTCCCTGCCACTCTGACCAATAGGGGGCGTGTAGGTATAATCACCATTTGAAGAAATAGTGATTGTTGCGTTAAAGGATGTTGTGAAGGTATTCGAAATAATGCTGTATAATGAAGCATCATAGCCGAGCTCATCAAGCAAATTGCCTGTGATGTTCTCTCCTTCATTGCCTCCGATAATTAACATAGACCTTTGATCCTATAGATGCATAACCTGCCCCATTGAAGGTATGATAACAAATTTTGGCCTATGCCACTTAAAAAAGTATTAAGAATGAAGAGCTTAAGAATAATTGGGGGAAGTAATTATGTATGCCCCATATAACCTAAAGATAAGTTGTTATGCTTATATAACAATAAAAACAATAGCTTGGGGTGATGTAATAAAATTGTAAAGATATAGTCAGAAAATAGACAATAACACACTGTTTATATTTATGAAAATAAGAGCGCTATCTATAGCGCTGCTTAAAGGTAGTAGAAAAAGGCAGATTACTCCGTGGTTCTAGCAACAGGATTAGCAGAATAATTTGATGACCTAGAGCTTTTTCCTGCCCGATTAAAAGGCTTGGTCGAAATGCTTTGTTGGTTGTATGCGAAAAACTAGACTAGACTTGTGCTTGTGTGAGATAATTGGCTATACTGGCGGCGGCTGTTTTTTTGTAGAATAATGCTTTTTGATTATATCGTTGAATATCCCGAGTTCAAAGCCTCGAAGAATCGATGAGAAAGCGCGCTTATTACATAAAAAATCTCAAATTGGCCTAGCCTTTATAAGAAGAGCATTTATTTTTAAAAACCATATTTAGAGAGCTACATGATATGCATGATTTTTTTTCATCTAAAAAACAAACAGCTTCGCTGTCTCCCTATATCACCAGCATGTCCTCCTTGTCATTTTGTGTTGATACATATGGCGTAATCGTCGAGGTGACGGATGCTTTGAGCGAATTCATAGAATTGCACGGTTCAAACTGGGATAAGCTTTTTATAGATAAGCCGAGCCTTGAAGATGTGCGCAACCTTAAAGGTAAAGATGTATCATTAATATTGGATGTCACATCTTATAACAAACCAAGCATATTAGATTGTGATGACGTTGAGAATGTTGACCTAAGGCTCGAAGATGTGACGCTAGAGCTAAGTATACGGGCTGTTAAGGATAGCGCGGGGAAAACTTATGGCGCGACAGTTGAGCTTGTAAATCCACGTTCTGCAGCAAATAAAAAGCTGATTGAAGCGTTAAACCGCTCTCAGGCCGTTATTGAGTTTGACTTAGATGGTAAGATTATCGAAGCCAATGACAATTTTCTTACCACTATGGGCTATACATTAGATGAAGTTAAAGGTAAGCATCACAGTTTATTTGTTACCGAAGAAGATAAAAAAAGCGCCGAATATCAGCAATTTTGGAATGATCTGCGCGCAGGAAAATTTTTTGTCGATGAATTTAAGCGCATCGGTAAGGGGAATAAAGAGGTATGGATACAAGCAAGTTATAACCCGATTATGGATGTAAGTGGCAATCCATATAAAGTTGTAAAATTTGCTTCTGACATTACCGAACAGCAAATTGCCAAAGCATATAATTTGGGTATTGTCCAAGCAATATCTCGCGCTCAAGCAGTAATTGAATTTGATCTAAATGGCACGATTTTAGAAGCGAATGAACATTTTCTTTCTACTATGGGCTATACATTAGATGAAGTCAAAGGCAAGCATCACAGTTTATTTGCAACCGAAGAGTATAAAAACAGCGCCGATTATACGCAGTTTTGGCATGATTTGCGTGCAGGAAAATTTTTTGTCGATGAATTTAAACGCATCGGCAAGGGTGGTAGAGAAGTCTGGCTACAGGCGAGTTATAACCCGATTATGGATGCGAGCGGGCGCCCATATCGGGTGGTAAAACTGGCGACCGATATTACTAATGTTGTGAATGTACGCAACGAAGCGACTACACAGAGCGGTGAAGTATCTGCAAATATACAAACAGTTGCAGGTGCGACAGAAGAATTACTTGCGTCGGTACAGGAAATCAGCAGAAGTATGGCGCAGTCCCAGGCGTCGATTAATGAGATTATCGACAGTAATCATACGGCAAAAACCGCAATTGATGATTTACGTGCAAATGCAGCTGCGATGGGGGACATTGTAACGCTTATTAGAGATATTTCTGAACAAGTGAACCTGCTCGCTTTGAATGCGACTATCGAGGCGGCGCGCGCTGGTGAGGCTGGTAAGGGATTTGCTGTTGTGGCAAATGAAGTTAAGAATCTTGCAAATCAGACGGCAAATGCAACGGAACAAATCAGCGCAGAAATCTCTGCGATGCAGGGTTTAGCAAAAAGTGTCGAAGATAACGCTACGCGGATTGAAAAATCAACCCTCAATGCGGGCGAATCAGTAGACACAATTGTGTCTGCTTTGGAAGAACAGTCCGCCGTAACCAGCGAAGTGTCTGATAATATGCAACAAATTAGCGCGGGGGTTGATGCGTTAGATAAATGTATTGATCGTTTAGCTAAATAATAAGTAGGATACACTGCGCCCTGGGGCTACGGTTCACATGAACGGGCTAAAAAAGCTCCTATTGCATGACAGTGATATTGTGCCCTAAAATAAGGTAAAGTTTGAGATTGCATACAATGTGCGACATCGTCTGCCTAACCATATGACATTATTTGTTAAGGATCATAAAATTGAGATACCGCCCAGAAATTGATGGTCTACGTGCCATTGCAGTTCTCGCTGTGATTTTCTACCATGCGGGTTTCCTTGGTTTTTCAGGTGGGTATGTTGGCGTCGATATCTTTTTTGTCATCAGTGGTTTCTTGATTACGTCTATTATTATGAGAGACTTGACCACAGGGCGCTTTAGTTTTGCACATTTCTATGAACGGCGCGCTAGGCGCATATTGCCGGCGCTTTTTCTTGTTATGGCTGTTTCATTCCCATTTGCATGGTTGCTCTTAATGCCTAACCAAATGGATGACTATGCACAAAGTATGGCTTCAATTCCATTTTTTGTATCCAACATTTTTTTCTTCCTCAAAAGTGGTTATTTTGAGCAAGCTTCAGAACTAAAGCCCTTGATACATAGCTGGAGCCTGGCTGTAGAAGAACAGTATTATATTGTTTTTCCCTTTATCCTGCTTCTTATATGGCCATGGAAAACCGCTAAAATCTATATTGTCATATTTGCCATTATACTGCTAAGTTTAATTTGTGCAGAATGGTTAAAGAATTACAATGAATCTGCAAATTTCTTCTTGCTACCATCACGAATGTGGGAATTGGGCATAGGTGCCTTGCTCGCCATATACCTTAAGGGCAGAGATAATAAGCCATATGGCGCAGAAATCTTGTCATGCTTGGGTATAGTGATGATTTGTGGTGCTGTGTTCTTGTTTAATGCACATACGCCGCATCCGAGTCTGGTCACATTAGTGCCTGTCATCGGCACTGCACTCATAATATATGCTGCGCGGGAAGGGACGTTCGTATATAAGCTGTTATCATTGCGTGGTATCGTTGTCCTCGGCTTAATGAGTTACAGTGCGTATCTATGGCACCAACCAATTTTTGCATTTGCGCGTTTACATATTGACGCCCCATTATATAGCCCCATTTATGGACTTTTAATTTGTCTTGGTATAGTTGGCAATATGTTGAGAAGCCCTTTAGAAATAAACAAAGAATATCACGTCGTACGCTTATTCTATTTACAGTGTTCGCAAGTATTCTATTTGTTGGCCTAGGTGTGATTGGGCATATAAAGCAAGGTTTCCCTGAACGGTATGGCGCTATAGTGCCGTATATATTGGCACAACAAAAACAACCACATCCATTTTATGGCCAATGCTTGCAAAACTATCACATGAAAACCTTAGAGAGCTTACAGAAATCTTGTGCGCTCGGTAAATGGGCTGCGCAGCGGACAGATATTATAATTTGGGGAGACAGCCATGCTGCTGGCCTTGCCTACGGTTTCCACCAACATTTAAAAAATACATCATTATCAGCATTGCAGCTAACTGCAAATGGTTGTCCCGTTGCGCCAAATGTAATACGTCAAGACAATCCCAAAAAACGAATTAACTGCCCTAAAAATGCACAAAAGGCATTGGGTATTATAAAAGAATTGCACCCTAAATACCTCATAATCAATGCGCGATGGGCGCTGCAATTCGAATCGGTGCGTTTCGATAATGGGGTAGGCGGCGTAGAATCGGGAGATTCTATTTCTATTGTCGACATAGCCAATGGAAAAAAACTCACAAAATATGAGCTTGCGTCCTATTATATTGAATATTTCACCCAGCTCGCCGCAAAGTTAGCATTGCAAAATACAAAACTTGTCTTAATAACGCAAATTCCAGAAGCTGGCTGGAATGTACCAAACAAGTCCATTAGATTCATCCAGCAACGTAACCATGATGAGGTTGCAACTCTACGTTCCGTATATGAACAGCGCAATTTATGGCCAAGCCAAATGTTTGAAGAACTTAAAGCTGTTGAAAATATCCATATTGTGAATGCGGCGGATATTTATTGCGATGCAGAATATTGCTATAATACAGAAAACAAAATCCCTTATTACGCAGATGATGATCATTTAAGCATGTTAGGCTCACAAAAAGCCGCGCCCTATATTCTGAAAAGCCTTGGCATAGAAGAGCGTGTTACCAAGGTGCATTAAGCGCCGCGCTGCATTTGGTGCGTTCTCTGGAGTTTTATCTTCTCATTTTTCTGCTTATGGCAAAAAATAACCAGTTTGGCATTATACGCAGTGCTTTCATGATAAATGTGAAGCGTTTAGGGAAGTGAATTTCAAATATATTGCGCGCTAAGCCACGGCTAATGGCATGTGCTGCGCTCTGCGCTGTAATCATCATCGGCATAGCAAAGTCATTCTTAGCTGTAAGCTCTGTTTTGACGAAACCTGGACAAATGATTTTTACGTCAATGTTATCTGGTTCTAATTCAACCTTTAGGCTTTCCGCATAATTGATAAGTGCCGCTTTTGTCGCGCAATAAGGCTGTGCATTAGGTAAGCCGCGATAGCCCGCGACTGAGGCGCAGAGTACAATTTGCCCTTTCTTCTGCGTGGCGAAATGTCCGCGTACCGCTTCTACGCATGTAAATGCCCCAAACAAATTAATCTCTATAGATTTCTTGACATCATCAAGCTGCCTTACATTCGGCGTATATATCGCGGCGAGATAGATAACGCTGTCAATGGGTCCTATTTCTTCTACGCTGCGTAGAAAAGCATCGCGGTCGCTAACATCAAGTGGGTGCACCATGTGCATATCGCCATCTAGCGCGTTTGCAATTGTATCAAGCTTATCTTTGCGCCGCGCAGAGAGGATCAACGTCGCGCCTTCAGATGCTAGCTCTTTGGCAAGGGCGGCGCCAATGCCACTGCTGGCGCCGATAATCCATATTCTTTTACCGTGATGTCTACTCATTATTGATCCTGCTTTTGCATGAACAGCGTTAATTCGCCGACAGTCAATCCGAATTTTTTAAGATAAGAACGGTTAATTAAAATGCCATCATTCATCATAAACATCCAATCATCAAAAGTAATACGATATGTTTTTCCGCCAACATCCAAATTCATTTCATAAGCCCAACGCATTGCGCTGCCCTCTACTTCTCCTTTGGCGCTGCCAATAATATCATGGGCACTGCCTTGATATGTGTTTGCGGAGAGCTTTTTGATTGTCCATACGCGCTCATCTTTTGCGCCGTCATAATAGTGAAAGACTTCATCTAAAGTCCCCGTATCGCCATCCCATGTGCCGACCATATCAACGTCAAAACGCCGCTTGACGTTACCTTTATAATCTTGGACGATGCCCCAGGCTTTAATGGGGCCAGTGAAGTATGATTGTAAATCTAACTGCGGGGACGTTTCTTTGTAATGAGATAGCGAAGGCCCACCGCACGCGCTAAGTATGCTTAATATTCCCATGAGAAGGGTTCCTTTCAGAATGTTCATTGTTTTCTCCTGTGTTTTGAATGCAGCGCCATAAAAAGATAACGGCAATAAATTTGATTATGCATGGCACTAATGCATAGAAAAGTGCCAAGATTTTTAGATTCGTTTCGTTGTTGTGCGCACCCGCTTCAAAGCCGAAATACCCCAAAGTCAAGAATGCACATCCGCTGGCTAGGGCAAGGCTAATTTTAGGAATAAAGGCGAGCACGGCATAATGTTGGTTGGCCTCCATTTGCTTTTGAGATTCTGTAACTTTATCGGCAAGAAGTGAGGGCGGCAATGCTAAATCTGCACCAAGAGCAGCCCCTGACAACAAACATATTATGCTAAAGGCAATAATATCACCCTCATGGAGGAATAACGCCCAAATGAAGCTAATAATTGCAAGCACCATAGATGTTAACCATGCAATTTCCTTGCCTGTTCGCGCAGAAAGCTTTACCCATAAGAGCATGAATGCTGCGCCGGAAATAAAATAAATGAACAGAAACGCGCCTGTATAGGCAGGCACCTGTAAATAATCCTGTACAAAGAAAAGAAACAGCACAGCAGGAAAGGCGGCGGCGAAATGTGCTAGAAAGCAAATAAAGAAAAAACCGCGCATTTTACCGCTTACTATGCTCCAGAGAGCAAAGGAAAAACGCTGTGTGTGCGTTTTGGTTTGCTGATCATCAAGGTTTTCATGCTTTTTTGCTAGAAAACATAAGAAAAAGGGCGTCGCAATGCAGGTCAGCAGTATAAACACACCGAAAAAAGCCCAGTAACTCATATCTGCAGACAAATGTGCCATGAATATAGGTGGCAATATCGCGGCACAAATAACGCCAATGAGCGAGAATATTTCACGCCATGCAGAAATCCTTGTGCGCTGGTTTTTATCATTGCTCCATAGGCCGCCAATCATATTGAGGTTTATCGTCAGCAAACTAAAACCTGAACTTGCCGCAATCATTGCCACAGCAAACCACAGCGCGACAGATACAGAAAACACAGGTCCCGTCGATAAAGCGCAAACACCAAGGCTTAACAGAAATAGCGAAAGCCAGATCAATTGAGGGCGCTGTGCTGCGTAGCGGTCAGATATATAGCCGAGGATAGGGTCTTGTATTGCGTCAAAAGAGCGAATAAACAGCAGTATAGCGCCAATCACCCCCACCGAAAGGCCCAGTTCACGCGTATAATAATCTGGCATATGCATGTATAGCGGCAGGCCTGCAAAAGCGAGGGGGAGCGCAATAAAGCTATATTGAAATAAGTCTATTTTACGCGGCTGAACTTCATTCATAACGCCCCCAATAAGCTCATACGTAATTCTGGGGCGCTTGTTTGTTCACTGAGCCATATATCAAAGAAGTGTTTTGTGAATGCGCCATCTTTGACGCGGCCAATTTCTGTTGTTCCGTGGTAGAATATTGTTTCAACGTCCGGAACCGCCACACCCGTTATTGTCTCACCATTGCGCACGTCAGGGAAAATAGCTTGTATTTGGTTGTGCCAATCCGCAAGGCGTATCTCGTCAGAAAAACCCTGTCCGCGTATTTCTTCAATAGATTTATCCGCAATACGCCGGCCTGATAAATCACGCAAATATTCAAGCTGTAATACGAAAGGCTTATTTTTATCTAATACGCCATCTGGGGCATAAAGTTTGGCAGTATATAAATCCCAAAACATAAAGCTGAATAAACCTTGCCCAACAAGTTTGGAGTTTTTTAACGCTTGGGGGAGGTCTTGCAACGCGTTAGGATTTGCATGTGCAATCTGGACGGGCAGATTACAAAATAACACGACAAATAAGATGAAAATCATATTACGCATGTGTAAGCTCCACTTGCATAACGTCTGTTTTCCCCGTTCTGAATCCTGCTGCACAAGCTGCTAAATAAAGGCGCCATAATCTGATAAAGCCGTCATCGTAGCCCATGGCACGTATATCAGGCAGTGTTTGCTCAAAATTATGCAACCATGTCTCTAAAGTCTGTGCATAATCTTGACCGAAACAAAATTCGTTACACACACGAAGTCCCGCTTTTCTTGCCTCTTCACGGAAGCGGCGCGGACTTGGCAACATGCCGCCGGGGAAAATATAGCTGCGAATAAAATCACCACCCGCGCGATAACGTGGAAAATCACGCTCGTTAATTGTTATGGTTTGGATAAGCGCGCGTCCATTAGAGTGCATAAGTGATTTGATCTTTTCAAAATATGTTGGCCAAAATTTCTCGCCGACAGCTTCAAACATTTCAATAGAAACAATCGCATTATATTTCTCATCTTGGTGACGGTAATCTTCCAATATGATCTCCGCCTTTTGGTTTAAACGCTTTTTGGCAAATTCATATTGTTCGGTAGAGAGCGTAATACCTTTTATATCCTTATAACCGCGCTCTATAGCGCGCTCTGCAAATCCACCCCAGCCGCAGCCTATCTCTAGCAGTTTTCCTTCGGGGTTGTTGAGACGATCAATAATGCGATCATATTTATTTATTTGCGCCTGTTTTAAGCTATCACCATCATTATATATTCCAGATGAATAGGTCATGGTTGGGTCTAGCCACAGCTTATAAAAGGCATTGCCCAGATCATAATGTGCATGAATATTTTTCCGGCTACCAGATAATGTATTTAAGCGCATGAGATATGTGAAATTTGATAGGGCACGAAACAAGCTGTTACCTGCGAAAAAACGATCAAGCGTATTACGGTTCTTTAAGCCAATGGTTGTTAAGGCTGTGAGGTTATCTGTCTCCCATAGCCCTTGACGGTAATCATCAGCAAAAGCGATATCACCGCGAAGCATCATATTGCTTAATACCCGCCAATCGCGTAGTTCTATGCAGGCTTGCTCACCGGCTTTATCACCGCCGAAAACACGCGTCTGCCCATCAGGCGTGGTCACCTGTAATGTGCCATATTCCATGTGATCAAGTTTTTTAAACAATTGGTCTGAAGCTTTTCTCTGTATCATAACTTTATGTTACTCCTGCTCTGCTAACATTGAAGTTTCATTGATATTAATTTTCTGTAATATTCTTTGTTGCGCTGTGCTTTGGCGCTATTTGCTGTGGGCGCTTTATATATTTTATGCCTTTACCAATCAGTTTTAAGGCTTGCCAATGTATGAGTGTTATTGCCTTTAATGTAATCAATGGATAGCGCCAGAAAACGCGTTTTAAATTTGCTTTATTTAACGGTATTCTTTGCCCAATTAAGGATGTTACAAGCTGTTTACGCCCGTCCTCATTATAATAATCAATCCACGCAGAAAAGTGACCTTCATTGAAATCGAAACGAAAACCATATTGCCCGTGACGTTCCAGAAATGGCGATACATGGAAAAGCTTTTGGCCATATAAAATATCATCTTTAGCAATCGGGCGCTGGTCAGCATGGGCGCAAATGTAACTATGCTTTTCACCAAAGGTATTATGTACCTCACAAATAACCGCACGTAAATTTTGGCCTTTATCGAGGCAGAGCCAAAAACTCACAGGGTTAAAAACATAGCCAAGAACACGGGGCATACAAACAAGGATAATGTCGCCATTGGCATGATGCAGGTTATGACGCGTTAAATGTTGTTTGGCCCAATCGTCCAGCGCAGATCCATCGCAATTGCCGTGATCTTTGTCAAAAAAACTTAAAGGTGCAAATCTATTATAAGACAAAGCGGTCTTGCCGCGGCTTGATAACGGTAAGGCCAAATAATATATGCTATAAGTGAAGTTGTTTTTCTTAGGGAACACCCGGCTATGCATGACTTTGCCGCATATTAATGTCGCGCTTTGTTGTTCCGAGTTTAGTCCCATGGGATCTCTGCTCCCAATGATTCTGCCACATTCACTGCGCTGAGAAGTCCATCTTCATGAAAGCCGTAGCGTTGATAGGCACCGCAAAACCAGAGGCCGCGTGCGCCTTGAATTTCAGAAATTCTCTGTTGTGCCTTAATTGCAGGGAGATCGAATATAGGGTGACTAAAGACATGTTCATCAATGATATGTTGCGCATCTGGGCGGCGGTCAGGGTTAAGCGTCACTAGGATTGTTTTATCATCTGGTAGGCTTTGTAAGTTGTTCATCCAATAGCTTAAAGATACAGTTTGTTTTTTGTCTTCTTGTGTTTCCGATAAATAAACCCAACTTGCCCAACATTTGCGGATTTTTGGCATAAAGCTCTCATCGCTATGGACAATGACTTTATTGCTTTGATAACGGAACGCTCCCAAAACAGAATATTCTTGCTCTGTTGGGTTTTCAATCAATGCAAGCGCTTCATCAGCATGACAGGCAAATATGACTTGGTCATAAATATTTGTGATGCCACTTGTATCGGTCACTGCGAAACTGTCACTTGTATTTTGTTGTACTTTTACAGCGCCATTCATTACGTTAATTTTCGGCAATATATTGCTCATTAATTTTGCGACATATGCGCGGCTGCCGCCTTTAACCGTATACCACTGTGGTCTATTTTTAATGTTAAGTAGGCCGTGATTTTTGAAAAAACGTAAAAATGTCTGTGCTGGGAACTCTAAAATAGTTTCCAGCGGACAGCTCCATATAGCGGCGCCCATAGCGAGAAGATAATATTGTTTAAACCAACGGCTCATCTGCAGCTCTTCCAAGCAGTCTCCCAAAGAAATATCTGAATCGCGTTCAATATATTTAGGTGCTTGTTTATTAAAGCGTATGATATTTGCTAACATCTTCCAATATTGAAGACGGAATAAATTTTTTTTCTGGGTAAAAAGCCCATATGATGAATATTCGAGCCAACCATTTTCAATGCTGACGCCAAAAGACATGTCACTCTTCAAGTAAGGCACGCCCAACTCACCAAAAAGCCCCAGTAAGTTTGGATAATTCCAGTTATTGAAGACAATAAAGCCCGTGTCCACAGCGATGGTCGTTTTCGCTGTTGTGACATCTATGGTGCGGCTATGTCCACCTATATATTTGTTTTTCTCGTACAAGGTTATATCATGCTGGTCTGCAAGCAAATATGCCGCGCCCAGGCCGGAGATACCTGCACCTATAATAGCTATTTTCATACTGTCATTATATAGCGCAAACCTTATGGTTGCATGGCGCCATTGTTAAAAAATTGTAATAATACGCAAACCTGTACTCATGTTTTCTAATTTTATATCGCCGCTATGTAACGCGATAACAGCCTTCACAAGGCTCATGCCTAGACCAACGCCCGGTGTGTGCCGGCTTTTTTCTCCGCGGTAGAAACGGTCAAACACATTTTGCATTTCATTTTCAGCAATGCCGCAGCCGCTATCTTCGATGATGATTTGGACGTGTTCCTCGCTGTTTATATCCATGCTGATATTTATCGCGCCGTACTGCGGCGTGAACTTAACAGCGTTATCTACGAGGTTTGCGAATGCTTGGAACAATAGGTCTTTATCGCCATGGATTTGTGCAGGATAAAGCTCTGATGAAATGGCGACTTTCTTTTCTTCGGCTAGCGGTGCGTAAAAAGAGATAACGTCACTTATCACTTCATCTACGGCAACAGGGGCAAAATTACTGCGCTGCTGCTCTGTTTCAATGCGCGTTATACGTAACAAGGCGGTGAAAGTATTCAAGATATGGTCGGCTTCTTCTAGCAGTGGCTCATAAGAGGGATCACCAGTTTGTGCATACAGCCCTTCAATATGATTGCGCATCCTTGTAAGCGGGGTGCGCAGGTCATGCGCGATATTGTCGGAAACCCGTCTTACACCGATCATAAGGTCTTCTATACGATCAAATAGAAGATTTAATACGCCAGCCATATTGCTGAGGTCATCCCAGCGAGAGTGAAAATCGAGCCTGCGAGATAAATCGCCAGTGTTTATGATGTCTTGTGCTGTGAGGGCAATTTTATTTGTGCCACTAACGACGAATATACTTATAATATAACTAACAAAGACGACAATCATGACAAAAACAATGCTGCAAATACCCATAATTTGCATTAAGCGAAAATCTTTAGCAATGGCCGTAATATTGTATGCAACCACAATTTTTCCATGCTCGAGATGATTGTAGATCTTTGCCGCATAGCGCTGCTGGTTTTGCGGATAGTTAAATAATATGACACCTTCGGTGAGGCGCCCGACGTCAATATTTAGCTGTTCAAAGATATTCTTCTGATCCGTTAGGTTAAATTGCAAGAACGGATCATCGATACCTTCTTGATATAGTTCGCGCTGAAGGATGTAGCTATAACGTGTATCTAGCAAAGCTTCTGTGCTATGTGCGAAATGGCCTTTGGCAAAGAAGTTAATGAAAAATCCTAAGCATAAAGCAACAGCGCCACATAAAATTGTAAACAGCAAAGCCATAATGAAACTAGAGCTTTTGGCATAGCGCCGCTTTGTGGCGCTATTTTTGTTAAACTTCGACAATGTAGCCCGCCCCGCGTTTCGTTTTTATAATCGGGCTCGCAAAGTTTTTATCTATTTTGGCGCGCAACCTGCTGATATGGACATCAATGACATTGGTTTGCGGATCAAAATGATAATCCCAGACATTTTCAAGTAACATCGTTCTCGTCACGACTTGTCCTTTATGGCGCAACAAATATTCAAGAAGCTTAAATTCTGTGGCTTGCAATTCAATGGCTTTTCCGCCGCGGCGTACATTGCGAGAAAGCAAATCGAGCTCTAAGTCATCTGATGTGAGTGTTGTGTTGTTATTCTGGCCAGTGTTGCGTGCTGAGCGTTTAGCAAGAACTTCAACGCGTGCAAGCAGTTCTTGGAAGGCAAAGGGTTTAGTCAAATAATCATCGCCGCCTGCACGCAGGCCTTTAACACGGTCATCAACTTCACTCAGGGCAGATAAAATTATCGTTGGCGTTTCGTCACCTGTGGCGCGTAATGTCGTGATAATTTTTAGGCCATCTAGTTCTGGCAACATACGGTCAATGATAAGCACATCATATTGTTCTGTCGTTGCGAGGAAGAGCCCATCCTTGCCATTATCGGCGTGATCAACATTAAAGCCGCTTTCTTTCATGCCCTTAGCAATATATTTTGCGACCGATGGGTCATCTTCTATGACTAAAATACGCATGTATTCCTCCCGCTTTTATACCATTTTATGAGCTATGATGCGTCATACAGCATGAAATCACAAATGAAATATAACTTTGTTTATGGCGTATAATCGCAAAGCGGTTTTTTAATTCTCAGGCGTGATACTAAGTGATATAAAGCAGAGAAAATCCCCACAGCGGCAATAAGATCAATAAATGCTGTGGCAAGTGCTGTGCCTGAAAAAAATGCCATTTCTTTATGCCCTAAAATTTTATGCGGTCTATTGTGCAGTGATTTCTTTACTGTGCGTAAATACGCTAACACAGCTTTGCTATCAAAAATATCAAAACCAACTTTCACCAAAATTCCAGAGAACACGGCCATAGGAATGTAACTAAGAAGCTGCGAAAACATAAGGGCGCAGCCGAGTACAATAACGCCCGCAGCAACCCCGCATACTCGCAGTGTTGCACCCTCTTTTACCATCATTACAGAAGGCACTGTGGATTGCGCACCTGGCACACCGCCGATTAGCGATGTCAGCGCGTTGGATACACCCTGTGCCATAAGGTCTTTACTATATTTCCCATCTGATTTACGCATTTTTGAGATAACTAATGACGTTAATAATGTATCGAGATAGCATAAGCCAGCAAGCTGCAATGCAAAGGGCAGGGCAAGCAACCAAACATGTAATTCAATCCCTAGTGGAAGTTGCTGCGGTATAGACTTTATAAGGCTATCCAGGCGAGTAACATCGTCGTCAATCTGAGTGAAAGCCACATCCATCGCCGTTATATTTGCAAAAAAAGATACAGCAATTAAGGCAATGAGTGGCGCAGGTATAGCCTTTATAAATTTAAAGTTTTTTGTAATGGTAGGCAGCGCAAAGCAACATGCAACAGTCAGGACAAGAAGAAAGATATTTTGCGCCAGCGCACCGTCTAATGTCTTCTGCCCGCCACCTGTAAAAAGCTGTAACTGCAAATACCAAATCATTATCGCAATGCCGCTCATAAAGCCTGCCACAACAAGCTGGGGTACATATCTTATAAAACGCCCTAAACGCAAGGCGCCAGCAATGATAAGTAATGCGCCCATTTCTATAAGAACGATATTTATAAACAAGCCTATTTCGAGCGATGGGTAATCTTGTAATAGTTTTTCACTGGCCTTTGCAATAATCACGGCTGTAATTGCGCTCATGGGGGCGGTTAGTCCTGAGCCCTGTACGCGAGCACCACTTAAAAATGAGGTGATTATGGATATAATGCCCGCTGACAGCATGCCCGCAACTATGCCGCGTCCAGATAAAACGCCAAGCGCGGCACCTAAATTAAGCATAACAATGCTGACGGTTATCGCAACAATAAGATTCTTGGCTATTTTTTGAATAAGTTCGATATGTGCTTTATTCATTGCTCTATGCCTTTATTTGTTTTCCTTTATAGTGGTCGACCCAAAGTAGAATGACGATGCCTGTAACGGCAGACAAGGCTGACCCTGTAAGCACACCTAACCGCACTGCTGAGATATTATCGATGGTTTCAAACGCTAATGTTCCTATGAATAAGCTCATTGTGAAGCCAATACCGGTGATTAGAGATAATCCGAAAAAATGCGCCCAAGTAACGTTTCTGGGTAGTTTACAGAGCTTAAACATAGCGGCTAAATAGGTTAGGCCAAATACGCCGATTGGCTTACCTAAGAATAGGCCTGCAATAATACCCATCGTAATGGGTTCAGAAAAAGTTTCCAGTCCGATGCCTTTAAAAGAAAGCCCTGCATTTACAAAAGCAAATAAAGGAATGACGCCAAAGACGACCCATGGATGCAGGGCGTGTTCCATAACTTTTAAAGGTGATTGACCATTTTCATTTTTAATGCGTAATGGGATGATCAGGCCTAAAGCTACGCCAGCCAAGGTGGCGTGAATACCTGACTTTAATACGCAAGCCCAGATAAAGAAACCAAGCATAGCGTAGGGACCCAGCTTTGTTACACCTTTTTTGTTTAAAATATAGGCAGCTAGCAGCCCTAGCCCTGCCAAGCCGAGTGAGGTGATAGATGTATCTGCAGTATAGAATAACGCAATGATAATGATTGCTGCCAAATCATCAATAATAGCGATGGCAACTAAACATATTTTTAAAGTGCTGGGCACGCGATTGCCTAATAGTGTCAATATGCCTAAAGCAAAAGCAATATCCGTGGCCGCTGGAATGGCCCATCCGCTAATGGTGTCAGGGCTTTCATAGTTGAAATAGAGGTATATGAGCGAGGGGAAAATCACACCGCCTAGAGCGGCAATAACCGGCAGGGTAAGTTGTTCACGCTTGGATAGGTGTCCCTTTAATATCTCGCGTTTTACTTCAAGGCCAACGAGCAAGAAGAAAACAGCCATTAAACCATCATTAATCCAGAGCAGTAATGGTTTATCAATTTTGAATGCCCCAATCTGTAACATAACGGGGGTGTCTTTAATGGTGTCATATAAACGGTATAATGATGTATTTTCCATCACAAGAGCCAATATAGTTGCGACAATTAATAAAATGCCGGGCGCAAGTTTTGATGTAAAAAATTTTGTTATAATGTTCGTCATTTCCCTCTTTACCTTTTATATAATAAGTGATGGATTACTTTTTAGCGAGAACATGAGATGTTCCGCGAGAAGATTCGCAGCCTGTGATAGCTGAGAATCCTCTTTTAATATTGCGATCTCAATTTTTCGTGGCGCGGGTAATTTCATCAAGCTATCAACCGCGAATAAATTATGAGATATGGACAAAAGCTCTTTTGGTACTAAGGCGATCCCTAGGCCACTTTTTGCCGCCGCAATACGGCCTGTTATGCTTGCGCTTGTATAAACACACCGCCATGATAGATTGTGTTCTTCTAAAAAGCGAAGAGTTTTCTTTCTATACACGCATGGCTCAGGGGACAATATAATTGGAATTTCGTCTTGCGCATCCATTTCTATGCTTTTCCCTACCCATACCATGCTTTCTTGCCACACACGTAAACCTTTATTTTCTGTATCTGGGCTACGTTTGAATAGTATAAAATCTAATGTTCCAGCTTCGTATTTCTGGATAAGATGATCAGAAAATCCACATTCGACATCAATCTTGATTTCTGGATGAGCTTTATAAAAGCCGATTAATATATCTGGGAGGTGATATGCTGAAAATGCTTCTGGTACGCCAATATGTACGTTGCCTTTCATTTCGTGCGCGGTAAAGCGTCCAAAGATTTCATCGTTTAAATTGACCATTTTTTCTGCATAGGCAAGTAACCTCTCTCCTTCGGGTGAGAGGTTTACATTTCTTCTGTCTCGGACAAAAAGTGGGTGCCCAAGCGCATCTTCTAATTTTTTGATTTGTTGAGAAACGCTCGACTGTAAACGCCCAAGGTGCTTGGCTGCATTTGAAAAGCCGCCATATCTATAGACGGCAATGAAAGCTCGTAATAAATCAACATCTAAATTTTTCATAGGGCACATATATCATAAAAAATAATTTAATCAAGACTTTTGATTATTTTTTATGATATATAATGTGCCTTGCGTAACAACAATAAAAGACTTTTTTATTCCGGAAATGCTAGGCATTTATATGAGTCTAATGCAGGTAATAGGGTCCTTGTCCATTTCAAACAGAGTAAGCACCCTTGATCTGTGTGAGGCTTATGGGGGGCGGACCAAGGGTGCTATAGATAAAGGGACAAAATAAATGCGTGTTTTTATTCGCCCCCATTACAGTTATTAGAGAATATATTTTCTTAGTTATTGATATCTTTTATAATGATAATTGCTGTTTGCCGACTTTAATCTGAGTGGCTCCATTTCTAAATATAATGTGTTCAACACAGAATATTGCTGTGTCATTTCAAGCATTTTATCTTTCATGGTTAAACGCAATTTCTTCATTCTGCAAAGCCTTAACCAATTTGGCCTAGGACGCTTTTGTTCTTTCGCAATCTCGGCCTGAAGTTTACTTGACTTGTATAACAGTGATTTAAACCTTCGAGCAGACATCATCATCTCCTTATGATTGTGTGTATCGTTATATAATATTATATAATCCTGTCATTCTGATATTCAATCAAAAAACAATACTCATTAAAAATATTAATAGTATGTTGATATAAATTTATGCCATCAATAATGTAAATTTTTTTCAAGGCAGCGTGAGATGTAATCCGCAAGAGCCTTCCCGGCTTCTGATAATTTTCTCGACCTTAGGAGCGCGATTTCGCAATCATGCAGATGCGGTAAACGTAGGCTGGAGTGGGCAGGGATCAGGCCGTTTTGAACGAGGCTTAAAGGAAGAACTGTTATTCCCAATCCCGCCTTAACCGCAGATATGCGTCCTTCTATGCATGGGCTGGTATATACAATTTCGCAGGGTTTCCTGAGGCGCTCTAACGCCGCCAAGGCTCTCGAACGATACACGCAAGGCGAGGGTGGCAAGATGAGCTGTAGCGGCTCTTTAGGTTTGTGCTTTTCAGAACAAACCCAAACTAACGGCTCTCGCCAAACAACAACACCGCCTTTTATTGTTTCTGCATCTCTTTTTACTAAAACTAGATCTAGATTGGCTGTGTCGTATTCACGCAGTAAGTTTAATGTCAAATCACACTTTATGTTTACTTTTACTTGCGGGTGGTGTTTCGAGAAAGTTGCAATTATTTCCGATAGGTAATGGCTAGCAAAATCGTCTGGGGCCCCTAATTGAATCGTACCTTTTACTTCAGGCTCGTTAATTTTGCTAAACGCCTCCCACTGTAATTCGATGATTTTTCTTGCGTAGCCAAGGAAGAGCTCGCCCTTTTCAGTCAGGCGGATATCTCTGCTTGTTCTATCGAACAGCTCATAATGCAAACCTTGCTCGAGCTTTTTAATTTGTATGCTTACAGCAGACTGACTTCTGCCAACGATGTCACCAGCCTGGCTAAAGCTACCTGTCTCGGCGACGGCAATAAAACTTTTAAGCTGAATGTTATCTAAGTGAAACGGCATTTTTTTATCTCGCTAAGGGATCTGAATAGTTCATAGTATATTTATTTATTATGCGTTTTACAAATATTATTATTGACAATTATTGTTGGGTTATGTAATTTGCTTGTCACCAAACATTCATATAGGAGCTAATATTGATGAAGAATTCATTATCTCGCATTTTCTGTGCTATTGGTATGACAGCAAGCTTGAGCGCATGCGACATCTATCATAGATCTGCCCCTAGTGTTAAATGCTTGTTTGATCCACAAAAGAAAGAAATACTGATTTCTTCTTTATTTCAGGACAAGGTACATAATATAGCAGCCTTGAAAACATCAAACGATATTGTATCTGGTGTTTCTGACGATGGGGTTCGCGTTGTTTACAACACCAAAAAACATGAGTGCTATGGCCATAATGCTGAGATGAAGGAAATATTATCTATAAAGCATGATTTCCATGTTGTGCCCCATGTTGTGCCTAAGTTGTAATTGGTTATAGAGACATTAGATGTCACGAATTATGCTGTATATCCACCCGCATGGGGTGGGGGAGGCTAAAGATTTTTTATAGGTTGAACAGGCTTTACGTATGAATGCAAATTTTTGTATCATTCAATATTGTTCAGAAATCTTTTGCTGTCATCACGAATAGCCCTTTGTTTTTCTTCGCCCATGCGATCAAACGTCTTGTACATCATGCCAATACGGTGATTGCCAGATAGCTTCACACGATTTCGTTCAAGAAAATCCCAATAAAGATAATTAAAAGGGCATGCCTCAGCGCCATTCTTCTTGGATACTTTGTAGCTGCAATTTTTGCAATAATCAGACATTTTATTGATATAGCTGCCTCCTGCTGCATAAGGCTTGCTGGCTAAAAGGCCTCCATCAGCAAATAAAATCATGCCTGATACATTCGGAAGTTCTACCCATTCATAAGCATCTGCATAGACAATTAAAAACCACTCATTAACCTCTTTGGGATCAATACCAGCCAATAACGCGAAATTACCAAGTACCATAAGGCGCTGAATATGGTGGGCATAAGCGTTTTTCTTTGTTTCAATAACGCATTGTCGAAGACAGTTCATTTTTGTGTTGGCTGTCCAATAAAAGTCTGGCAATCGACGATGTGCTTCAAAGAAGTTCTCATTCGAATAATCCGGCATTTTAAGCCAATAAATACCGCGCACATATTCACGCCAGCCAATGATTTGACGAATAAATCCTTCTACGGCACTAAGCGGTGCTTTCCCCTGCTGATATGCCGCTTCAGCAGCTTGGACACACTCAAGTGGCAGTAGCAAACCGCAATTCAGGTAAAAGCTGATATGTGAATGGTACATCCATGGCTCACCTTGAATCATGGCATCTTGGTAATCGCCAAAATGGCACAACCTTTGCGTAATAAATTGATTTAAAACCTGCAAGGCATCAGCGCGTGTAACAGCAAAATAAAACGGCTCAATATCTCCAAAATGACTTGCAAAACGTTTAGAAACTAGTGATATAACGTCCTGCGTTATGCCGTCAACTTTGCTTGTATAAGGTGGTGGTATAGTTAGACCATCTTTGGGCGGTTTACGGTTTTCTGCGTCATAGTTCCATTGCCCGCCTAAAGGTTCATTACCATCCATTAAGATATTATATTTCTTTCGCATCTCACGATAGAAGTATTCCATACGCAGCTGTTTGCGATTTAACGCCCAAGAAGAAAACTCATCGAGCGAACATAAAAAGCGGCCATCAGCTCTTATTTCAATCGGTATACTCAGCTCATCTTCTAAGCACCGTATATCTTCAAGCACGCGATATTCACCCGGGTGTGTGATCACGACACGGTCAAGGCTATATTTCCCAACTATGCGCCTTATTTCACCAGCAAATGATCCCGAATTATCAGGATCATCTAGTGTGATATATTCAATATTGTAATCTTTTTCTTTAAGCTGTTCAGAAAAATGTCGCATCGCTGAAAAGAGAAAGGCTACTTTCTTTTTATGATGGTGGACATAAGTTGCCTCATCCCATACTTCACACATCAAGATGATATCCGTATCATTATTATAATCGACAAGGCTTGAGATAGATTCCGAAAGTTGGTCACCCAAGATAAGTCTCAATGTCTTCATGGCGATAGCTATCCTTGATGTTTGTCGTTAGCTCTCTGCGTTAACGCATAGGGATTAATCAATTGTCGTTTAATTTTTTCTTATGCTTAGCTATTCTTCCAGAGACGCGCTTGCGCCATAAGCGAAAACTGGAAGGCTTTAGGTTTGCGCGCATAAGCTTAATGGTGTCTGACTCGGATAGGCCCGTGTGCGTTTGGATATCATCAAATGATGTCTTATCACACCACGCCATTTCAATCACTTCACTTATATTTATATCATTCATGGTAATATCTCCTTGCCATCCCATCCGATACATTTACCTGTTTGTTCTGGTGTAAGACGCTCTAAAACTTCCAATAATTTTCCTGCAGAATATTCCGGCGTAAAAAGCTTGCCTTCTGCAACATTTCCTTGAAATGGTTTTGACAAGTTGCTCTCAACTGTGCCTGGGTGTAGGCCAACAATGATTGCTTGCTTGTTTTTTCTAGCAATTTCAATGGATGTATTTTTGATTATCATATTAAGCGCTGCTTTTGAAGCACGATAAGCATACCAACCCCCAAGTTCATTATCTGATATGCTACCCACCCGCGCCGAGAGTGCTGCAAATATTGAGGGCTGTTCTTTATTTAATTTAGGTACAAAATATTTGGTAATTAATGCTGGGGCGATAGTGTTCACTTCAAAAAGGCGCTGAAAATTTTCAGCAGATAAATCACGCAAAGATTTCTCGGGCATTAGCGGTCCATCATGCAATATGCCATTTGCAACAATAACTAAATCCAACGGCTTTGTTTTTGTCGCATGTTCAGCAGCCTCGGCGATGGATGCTTCACTACTGTAGTTAATGTTATTGTCGCCTTTACGAGAAAAAGCAAATAAGCTTGCATCTGGGTACTTCTTGGACAGATGTACTTTAAACGCATTGCCAATCGCACCAGAAGCCCCAAGAATGGCGATATTCTGTGGGTTTATAGTCATATTGCTATCCTTTCACCAGAAGTGTTAAGCTTTAGGCAGAATTTAAAGGCAAATATAGCATGGCGGCTATGGTAATAGCTAAAATTTTCTAACTAGCGATATCAAAATATATTATTGGTTGCGGAATTCACGGTACAGCCAAGTGACAATCCATATTAAGAAACAGGAAAAGAACCCATATACAAAAACAAACCACCAATCAAAAGTTGGCTTTTCTATGGCTGATCTCATCGGATTTTTGGGGTCAACCCAGATTTTAATATCTCGCCCTTCTGGATATCGCCTTATCTTTTTATCCGCAATATTTTTGGTCATCGTACGGTTTGGAACAGTGAATACATCATTAATATATGTCGTGTCGTCCATTACATATTGGTAAGTTATAACGGCTCTATAGGTTGGTCCATATTTATTATAAAAAATCCTGTCAACACGCGATTCTAAAACTTTTGCTTCTGACGAGATCCAGTTTGCAGCATCAAATGTGATTTCAAGGCCGGTGCTTAATGTGTACAAACCTTTCATTGATAATAAGATGCATATTCCTAAAATTAGAATTTGCCCTTTAGTAAAGTTTGTCGTTTTTTCCACACTATAACCCTAACGCTTATTGTCTTCTGCAATTAGAGTATACGCACAAATAAAATAATAGAAATACAGTGAGCACAGTTTGATTCGGATGACGAGAAAGATTCCTGTGAGGCTCGACCCATTATTAATTTAGTCGTTAAGCGGAGACTGTGACCATAATGCGCGCAAGACTCGCAAGCTTTATTTAAAAGTTTCTGGATACACTAAAGATTACACGCTCTGCGCAGCCATCAGAACACTCATGTGGCTCATCTAAATCTGTATCGATATATGCAAGGCTCAAATCGAAACCGTATAAGTTATAACCGACACCAACAGACCAATCGGTATAATCTTTGACACCAAATGCACGGTTATTTTCTATATTCTGATGACCTATATGCGTATTTAAAACAAATTCATTCGGGAGGGGGACATCAACGGCAAGAGCATAATATTCAGCATGACCACTTGCACCAAAATAATCTGGTGAATAATTTAATGTTGCACTTGTTGCAAAATGTCCAAAGTCATAGCCAAGGGCAAAGCTTGCTTCCCAGAAGTCATAATTTAATGCGCTATTGGCGCCCGGATAAGCATAGTATATTGCCCCAATATCATAGCTGACTCCTTCGTAGCTGCCAGAATAACCAGCATAGAGGTCAAATTCGCTTGATGCTTCGTTGTTATCATTAAAATCAACGTTAGATCCCCAGATGCCTGCATAAACCCCAGTGTCATGGGCAAGATCAAAACCACCTTGAACAGCAGGCTGCTCATTAGATTGAGCTATACCACGAAATGAATATTCACTTACTATGGCAACATTCGCAGACCCTTCCAAGGATTCACTGATATTGCCAGCGAGAGCTGAAGAAGAACAAAGAAATAATGCCAAAACGGCATAGCTGTTTAAAATATGCTTCATAATAGTCCTAATGGTTAAAGTATCTATATAACATTCATTTGTAGTTAATTATTTTTATGCTACATTATTACAGCATATATTACTAATATTTATTATTTAATTTCCTAATTCCCCTTTTTCTTACGATAGAGATGTGCCAATGAAATTTTTGAACAGCCTTATGATTTCTCGTAAATTACCACTCATTATGGTTGCGATGGTACTGATTTCAACTATTGCCACCAATGCTAGCAGCATATGGTTATCTAAAGAATCAATACTTGAAAATGTACAGACTAAACTAGATGCTATACGGGCAGGCAAAAGTAAAAACCTAGAAGGTTACTTACACAGCATTAGTGAGGATTTGTCGACACTTGCTTTCAATAAAGAGACGCATGAGGCTTTGAAAGAGTTTACAAAAACATGGCATGAACTTACTGGTAATAAAACAGAAAAATTGCAGCGTTTGTATATCACGGATAACCCACACCCACTTGGTGAAAAAGAGAAATTAAATACAGCGCAAGACGGTTCAGCTTATAGCCTAGCCCATGAAGAGTATCACCCAATATTTAGGCATTTTCTTTATGCTAAGGGCTATTATGATATTTTCTTGTTTGATACAAAGGGTGATCTTGTATACACCGTTTACAAAGAGCTGGATTATGCAACCAACCTAAATACGGGTCAGTGGAAAGATACAGATTTAGGCAATGCTTTTAGGGCAGCCCTCAATGCTAAATCTGCAGAATCACAATTCTTTTTTGATTTTAAACCTTATGCCCCTAGTAATGATGCTCCTGCGAGCTTTATTTCTCAGCCGATTATAGAGGATGGCGAAACGATTGGGGTTTTAGTCTTTCAAATGCCTATCCAACGTATAAACAACATCATGCAGCAACATGTAGGTATGGGCGAAAGCGGTGAAACTTATTTGGTCGGCACTGATAAATTTATGCGCAGCGATTCGCGGTTCAGCGATGAAACAACAATACTTAAGACTAAAGTGACTGGTGAAACCGTCGAACGCGCCTTAAAGGGTGAAGAAGGTGTTTTACTTATAAAAGATTATAGAGGCGTTCCTGTGTATTCATCATATCAGGCTTTAGATTATAATGGAGTGCGTTGGGCCGTTCTGGCCGAAATTGATAAAGCAGAAGTTATGAAACCAATATATGGTATGATTAAAACATCACTGCTTTACAACATTGTTATATTGGTTGTTGTCTTTTTGTTGTCGATAAAGGCATCGCGTTCAATCTCAATGCCTTTGGAACGTATGTCAGTCGTAGTAAATGAATTCGCAAACGAAAATTATGACCATGAGGTTGTGGATTCAGGTCGCGCCGATGAAATTGGAGCGATTGCCAGAGCCTTAGAGACGTTGCGTGTTGCAGGCCAAGAAAAAATCCGATTAGAGATTGAAACGAAAGTTCTCAACGAAGAAAAAGTTAAAAAGGCACGTGTATTAGAGGGTATGACAGATAGCTTTGATACATCAATCACTTCATTCCTAAAGAACTTAACCGCAGCAACACAGGTGCTTGTTGATACTTCAGATGAAATTTCTAATATTGCCGAAGGTGGTAGCACTGAAGCGAGTTCTTTGAGTCAGTCGAGTGAGAATTCAGCTACAAATATAAGCATTGTTGCTTCCGCAGCCGAAGAAATGTCAGCGTCAATAAGTGAGATTAATCAGAGAATCACCAGTGCCGCGTCTATATCTGTTGAAGCTGCAGAGAAATCAGCGCAGTCAGTGAAATCAATCAGTGATCTACAGTCCGCGGCAGAGAGTATTAGTGATATTGTGAGTCTTATTGATGACATTGCGGAGCAAACAAATCTGCTTGCTTTAAATGCTACAATTGAAGCAGCACGCGCCGGTGAGGCGGGCAAAGGCTTTGCTGTTGTTGCCAACGAGGTGAAGGGGCTTGCGTCACAAACTTCCAAAGCGACTTCTGAAATTGGAGAACAGATTAATGGTGTGCGCTCTTCTGTCGAAAGTAATGTAAAGCTTATTAAAGAAGTGGAAAACATTATATCGAAAATGGAAGAAATTTCAGGTGCTATATCAGCGGCGGTTGAAGAGCAAATGGCAACTGTGCATGAAATTGTACGAAGTGCACAAAACGCTGCCGAAGGCTCACAACACACATCAGACTCTGCAGGTAAAGTAGCGATGAACTCAAATCAAGCTTTAGAAGTGGCTGAACGCGTTAAAACAGCATCCCACAACATGGCAGAGCGTACTGATGAACTTCAAGAAGAGCTCGCCGTATTTTTATCTAATTTAAAAACACAATAGGATGAATAAATGAAGAAAATTCTTGTCATAGACGACGTTGAAGTATGCCGCTACGTTATTGCTGCAAAATCAGATGCATATGGGTTTGAATATCATGGTGCGGGAACGGTATCTGACGCCTTGGACTATCTCAAAGGCAATAAAGTTGATGCCATCATTTTAGACTGGCACATCAAGCAAAATCAAATTACAGAGAGCTTGGATCAAATCAAAGAAGCTGCGGGGAAAAATGTGGTTATTTGCTTGATGACGGCGATTGAAGGTACAAAAGCGTTGGATTTGCTTAAGAACGGTGATGTAAATGCATATATACCAAAACCAGTGAATGATTCAGATTTGGAAAGTTTTTTGATTGAGCATAAACTTATCTAGCGGTAAGCTTCATCATCTATCAAATGTGCTCTTGCAAGTGGTATTTATAAAAACACTAGAAGTCATATGAATTTATAGTGGTTTGGGTATCATACAGTTTTACGCGGAACTGCAATTATTTCGTCTCACTAAATTGTGCTACATTACCGCTTTAAAACTATCGTAAATAACGACCCTTCATCTGTTGCTTTATATTCTATTTTACCGCCCATTTTTAATATGCTTTTCTTTACAATGTATAGGCCGAGCCCGCTACCAAATGATGTTCGCGGATGAAGCCGCATAAACATATTGAACAGCTTGTCTTTTTGCTGCTCAGGGACGCCTATACCATTATCTTCAAACATTAATTTACAGTTGCTGCCGATTTCTTCATATGAGATATGTAAGAATGGTGATTTAGTCGTCTTATCTTGATATTTTACAGCATTGGATAATAAATTATCGGTAACCGTTTTAAAACAAAGGGCCTGATTTACAATTTTTGCATTGTCAGGAATATCAACCACAATATCCAGATTTTCAAAGCCCTCTATAACCGAAGCGCTGTCTATAGACTGTAAAACGATGTCTTTTATGTCGAGGGTCACATGATCTTCTTGTAGGTTCGTGATTTTTGTTAAGTTTAATATCTCATCAATAAGGCTTTCAAGCTTCTCTAATGCCCCGTCTACCATATTTAGGCTGGTTGGCACTTTTTGTGGTACTAACGATTTGTCTACCATCTGCATAACCATCTGAATTAATTGTCGAGAGGATATGACAGGGGCTCTTAGGTCATGTGAAGTTCTATATGCAAATTCCTCTAGTTCGTCATTGGCTATTTGTAAAGATATTGCTTTTTCTTTATAGCCCTCACTAAGGCGCATTGCGAACTTCACCGCTTTCTTGTTGGCGCGTGCTAACAGTATAAACACCGTAATAATCAGCGCTTCGACAAGAGCACCAATCAGGAGGACATAAATTGGCTTTTTAGATTTGTATAATTCATCAAATGTATGATCACTAAAGATTTCGAAGGTCCATGTACGCCCATAAACATTCACGTCTTTTTTTGTGTTATACGTGGGTTCACTTTCAGTGGCTAATGCTTCGGAATATAAGATTGAATTATCATCAGAAATTATGATTTTTATCCCACGTGAATCTTTGCTTAATGTTCCTGCTATCAGATTTTTGAATATAAAAGGTGCGTAAACAGCCCCTAATATGTTTGCCCTTCTTTTTTCTACTGTATCATGCGATATGCTACCCTTATAAAAAGGTACATAAAATAAAAAACCTGGTGTCTTTTCATTGTCCTGTACAAGTATTATCGGTGCAGTGACTTGGGGTTTGCCCGTGTCTCGGGCCTTTTTCACGGCATCATGGCGATTGGCTTCGTGTGCCATATCAAGGCCGATGGCTTTTAAGTTAATTTCTTCGGGCTCAATATATGTGATTGGCCAATATTCTTTCTCTTGGTGGGGGGGGTGGATGTTGTATTCGGGTCGTGTGATGCGCTGATTTTTCAAATAATCTGATAACGCACTTTCTTGTATATTATAGATCACCCCAATGCCATTAATACCTGGATATCTGTTATCAATATGAAAATCATTACTATAGCGTTTCCAATGTTCATAATCTGTTTGGTCATTATTGGCTTTAATGGCAGACTTTGCTGAATAAAGGGCCATTTCATACTTTTCCATACGTTCCGCGACAAGGTGGACGATGTTTTCTGACTGTTCTGCAAAAATTTTGAGTGCGCGGCGGTCATCTTGCTGTTTAGTAACAGAATATGCATATATTGTAATACATGCTGAACAGAATATAGCAAACCAGTGATACCAATGAAGGCGCGCCCCCGCTCTAATTTTGGAGGCTTCGTTTTTAAGTTCATTAGTTATATCTATGTCAGTGCTGTGCATGGTAGACCATCTTGAATATGAAAGGTTTATTCCCCAGATTGAGCAATCATCTTTTGTGGTAAAAGCGAGTTTATCATGGTTGTTATACTTTGTTGATCTAAGGGTTTAGTTATGTAATCCACAACACTATTAAATTCCTTGCATTTTTGTATATCATCGGGTCGTTTCGAAGATGATAAAACCACAATATTCTTCTCCAGTATAGCTGCTTTTTGATTTACTTCAAGAAAGCTAAAACCGTCCATGCCAGGCATATTTAAATCCAAAAGAGTTATATGCGGCAAATCATCTTCAGATGTTAGAAGGTCTATAGCTTCTTGCCCATCATATGCCTCCAATATCTTTGCATTAGGGCAGATACTTGAAATTAATGACTTGGCAACGAACCGTGAAATATTACAGTCATCAATAATTAATATACAAATTGGCATTCTTGGCTCCGTTCTGCCTTATGCTCTGCGACCTTAAAACCATATAAACAATTATACAGCATTATAGACATAACACTTTGGGTATTAAGGTTGTAATGTAGTGCTAAAGAATAACTTATGAGAGGGCGTTGCAAAACGGAAGAACGCTTTTGTTTATTTTGTGCTCACGCGAAGAAAATGTTGTTCCCATTGATCTAATATGTTCTCAGGGGCATATTTCTTGACCTCTTTTACAGCAGCTGCGCCCATTTGCGCACGCATTTGGTCATCAGACATCAGCGCGCGTAAAGCGTGTTCCAGCGAACCCACATCACCATTGCCGGCAGCAAGCAGTCCCGTAACATTGTGTTGAATTAAATCCGCGGTTCCTGAACAGCCATCATAACCAATGCATGGTAACCCATGGGCCATGGCCTCCGCTACGGCGTTCGGGAAGCCCTCCCAGCGTGAGGGGAGGCAGAATAAGTGTGATTTAACACATAAGGCTTCAACATCCTTGACGCGGCCAATTAATGATATGTATTGACTTTTCCCTGATTCCTTAAGGGCATTGAAAACTTTCTGCTCATCTTCGCCATCGCCGGCAATTTGCAGCTCCCATTCAGGAAAATCATCGGCTAATCGTGCATAAGCTCTAATAAGGGCTTCTATATTTTTTTGAAAAGCGAGACGGGCGACACATAAAACGACTTTCTTTTCACCCATTTTTCCAGAAGGCTCTGCAAAGCGCTGCGCGGGCTTCACGGGGTTGGATATAGCTGTTATTTTATGCCTTAAGAATTTAGGATAGCATTCTCTATACCGTGCAAACTGTACCGTAACGCTATGTGCCATTCTGAGGATATTAAAAACTTTTTTCTGGCCGGTTAGATATTCAAATCGTGAGGGTGCATTACGCTCTGCTGCGATTATCGGCACTTTGAATCCCAGCAGAAACAAGCGCACACTTAGGAATATACCGCTAGCAAAACACATAATAACGTCAGGATTACACGATTTTACAGCAACGCGCACTTTAAGCATACGTTGCAAACGCAGCTTTATATTGGCTTTGTGTTCGGGAGCACCTGCGTCAAGTTTATGCCACCTAATACGCTCATCCATTGCGTAATATGACGTTGCATCAGCCATGTCCCAAGTCAGTAAAGACACCTCATGTCCCCGCGCAGACATGTCATTCATCATAGTGGTGATCATGCGTTCGACCCCACCTGCCACATTGCCGATTTTTCTCCAAACGAATAGTATTTTCATGCCTAGCTGGCCTTTTTGTTCATTTTAAGTTCATGTAGAAATCGTTTGGGCGCAGTGCTCCAAAAATGTGTCCATGTGCGTATGGGATAGTGGATAAATAACGTTAGCAATGTACATATTTCTTTGATGCGCTGCTTGGAGAAGTGGTGAAGCCGCAGCTTATTCCATGTCATTGCATAGCGAAATGTGCCTTGGCTTTCTAAATAGTCCTGATATTTAAGCATCAGAGTTTTGTAACTATCATACATCACCTGTGCTGCTTTTTCTGCACCGCCAGTAGAATATTGCGTAACGACAGGTTCGGAACAGCCGATAAAATGCCCGCCAGCCAAGCCCAGCCGTATCGAAAAATCGCCATCTTCACTGCGGAACATATTTGTGTCGTATAAACCAACCGCTTCATAGGTTGATTTGCGGGTCATTAAAGAACAACTTGGCGTACCACTGCCATAAAACACACCATGCTTTCTTTCGTAACAAAGCAGGAAGTCTATAATTTCAGTACCGACTGGCGGGTTCAAACGTGAGCCAATGGCGTCAAAATTGACTTCGTAACCATTAGGATATTTACGTGTCCCCGACCCCCAACATGCAACAAGCTTTGCGCCTGTTTTAGCTTCATAATCAGTAATGGTTTTATACTGTACCGATAATCGGTTAGGCAAGCTCTGATCATCATCATCCATGATGGCGATGAAACTGCCTTTCGCATTGCTTATGACGGTGTTTAGAGCGCCTGGGAATGTTTTGTTCTGTTCATGCTGGATAAAACGCGCATTGGCATGACTGTCAATTGCCTGACGAATAAGGGCGGGGCTATTATCTTTTGAACCATCATCAACCACGATTAGTTCGAAATTACCATAGTCTTGTGCTAATGCACCATTAATTGCACGAATAACGGTATCTTCGGAGTTGTAAACACAAATACCAATGGTAATAAGCGGCTGCGGTTGTTGCGACATATTTAACTGTCCTGTGAATTGAGTTGTGCGTTATGCCATTTTTTGAAGTCGTGCCGCGTACTCTGTGCTGGTAACGCCCAGCATAATTTTTGAGCAACGCGGATAGGGTGCTTTAAAGCCAGCTTAATTAGGGCAAATAGCGTTTCCAATTTTGCACCACGTAAATATGTGTGGCGGATTTCTAACCAGAGAAGGCAGAAATCATACCAACCTTTATTCTTCAGGTAATCTTGATGTTTATTGATGACATATAGCTCAGCTTCTTTTTCACGATCCAACGTCTTTTCTTGCCCCATCGTCATTGTCTGGACCACTAAAGGCTCTGCAATGCCTACAAAGTGACCACCAGATCGTGCAAAACGTATGTTGAATTCGGTGTCTTCACCGCGGGTCATATCACCATCATAACCGTTTAAAGACTTAAAAATATGTGTGCGTGCCATACGCGAACAATTTGCACAGGAACCGATTATGTTTGGTGAAACACGCCCCGTAAGAATGCGGTCTATAACATCATCTCCATATGGCGCTATGCCTTCATTCGTCCCCATAGTCTGTTCATAGCGTTCATAGCCATTTTGGAAACGCTGCGTTCTTGCCGCGTGGCATATAACTTTATCTGTATTATGAGCCGTTTCATAAGCGACAATCCGCTCATACTGACGGCGCACGCGGTCTGGTGTGCTTCTGTCATCATCATCAAAAATCGCAAAGAATGTGCCTTTCGCTTCACTGATCAGTGTATTTAGCGAGCCAGCAAAACCTTTGTTATGTCCATATATAAGTGCCCGTGCATTTTTGTGACCTTTGAGTTTTTGTTGAATAATATCAGGGGTTTCATCGACAGAGCCATCATCTGCGACGAGAATTTCCAGATTAGGCCAATCCTGCGCGAGCGCACTATCAATTGCATCTGCAACAGTATCTGCAGAATTATAGCATGATATAGATATAGTAATTAAAGGGTGCTCAGTTTCTATCATTTTCTTCTATTCAACAGCCGTTCTAGACAACATTACTCCTATAGTTTTATTTTTGACAAAGTAGAAGTGGCTTGTCTAATGTCGTGTCATGTCTTTCACTGATGGTCGGGAAATGTGCTTCCAGAAGGGTTCTAACCCTTGGCGCGTCGCAATAATCAGGGTGCAGCTCTATGATAAGATTCCTTACATTGGAGAAATCAACATCTCCATCACACAGAAAAGATTCTTCAGCGCCTTCTATATCAATCTTCATGATATCTATGGGATTGTTTTTAGAGTGTAATGCTATTATTTCTTTATATGTAATGCCAGGTACATCGACTTCTCCATTCTTGTCGACACGGTGGCTCATTGTGCTTTCAAAGCGATTTATAAACTTAATATTGTCATTATTATGCCATGCGGCACCATTTTTAATCGACCAATTGGGGCAACGTGCTTTGTTTTTATTAGCGTTACGTTGTAGCACATCAAATGTGGCGGGGCTGGCTTCTAAAGATAGCACCCTCGCATTGTGATTCATGGATAAAATACGCAATGCAAACAAGCCAATATGACCACCAAGGTCGTAAATATACGGCGCTTCATTATCGCTTATCAGTTCTTCTAAAAAGTCATATTCCCCAGCATGTAAAATCTCTTTGAGCGCAGATAGGTCGCTCCTTCTGAATGTGAAATCAAGCCCCTTATATGTGACCATTTGTTCGGCATAAGACTGGCCTCTCGTCTTTAACATGTATAAGAAAGAGGGGATAAATCCATGCATTAAGGGCCTCAGCACATTGAGGTCGTTTTTAAGTGAGGTTATGCGATTAGAAATTGAGCTATTCATATTCAATACCTTTACGTATTTATGCATGTTTTATCCCAAACCATTGGAAAAAAAGCAACCGTTTTTATAAATGATGGCGAGAGCCAGATAGTTAGACTTGTTTCTTGTCGCACTAATCTGTAACTTGGCACACGGAAAAGCAAGAAACAGAAAGCAACTTAATGATTGGTTTATGGGGAGCTAATGGCTTCATTGGGAGGCATACAGCGCAATTATTTATAAAGAAATCAGCACAGATCAAATTGTTTTCGCGCGGCTTTTCTGGGTTTCCCATAGGTGGCATCGACCCAGATTTACTGCATTGTTGTGATTTTAAAGAGACATATGAGTATTGGGACAGCCTTAAAGAGTGTAAAACGTTAGTCTTAATGGTTAGCGCCTCTAACGCGCGAACATTTCATGATGATATCCTCAAAGAAAGACAAGAGAATTTCACGCCACATCATGACTTGTTGGAGCGCATAGATACCCAAGAAAATAATATAGAACAGATAATATATCTCTCGTCTGGTGGGACGGTCTATGGTGACATGGGCGCACAGGCCGCAACTGAAGACGATACTGTGAACCCGATAAGCCCATATGGTAGGGTCAAATTAGAAGTAGAAAACGAGATTATACGCCGTAGTGTAAATGCAAAATGGGCGTATACTATTCTGCGGGTTGCAAACCCTGTGGGGTATTGGAACAATAATAAAGGTATTGTAAGTGCGCTTTTAAATGCGATTAAGAACGACAAAGAATTTTCCATCTACGGCGATGGTTGTGCTGTTCGTGATTATTTTGATGTTCGCGACCTTGCGCGGGCCATTTATATCTGCACACAAAATGAAAAAGCGCAGAACCATATATTTAACATTGGTAGTGGGGCGGGCCTTGCCATTAAAGATATTGTGAGCCTGACAGAGCAAGCATTGGCCAGAAAGGCCAAAATAAACTTTATAAAGTCTGTTGATACTGACGTTGATTATAATGTATTAAATTGCGATAAAGCACAGAGTATAATGCAGTGGTCAGCGCAGACCAGCATCGACAAAACTATTAAAGATATGTGGGAATATATATGAAGATACTCATCACCGGCGGCGCAGGATTTATTGGTTCTGCCGTTTGTCGTTACATTATTAATAATACGGGCCATGACGTTGTGAACCTCGACGCGTTAACATATGCGGCTGATTTATCAACGCTTGATTCAATTGCCGATAATGAAAGATATAACTTCGTTAAAGCTGACATTTGCAATGCGCAAGAGCTTGCACATGTATTTACGACATATAAGCCAGATTGTGTTATGCACTTGGCTGCAGAATCTCATGTCGACCGCTCCATAGACGGTCCAGCTGTATTCATCCAGACCAACATAATCGGCACTTATAACCTACTGCAAGCCGCTTTACAGTATTGGCAGTCCTTAGACTGCACGGCGAAGGAAAAGTTTCGTTTCCATCATATATCAACAGATGAAGTCTTTGGGACGTTGGGTGATACTGGTGCGTTTAAAGAAGACCACGCCTATGAACCAAACTCGCCTTATTCAGCAAGTAAAGCATCTTCAGATCACTTGGTTCATGCATGGCATAAAACATTTGGTTTGCCGGTTATCTTATCGAATTGTTCTAACAATTATGGTGCATATCAATTCCCAGAGAAGCTGATACCTGTCATCACACTCAATGCCCTGAAAGGTAAAAAAATTCCAATATACGGCAAAGGCGATAACGTGAGGGACTGGCTTCATGTCGAAGACCATGCAAAGGCGCTCTACAAAGTGCTCACCGAAGGGCAAATAGGAGAGAGATACAATATTGGCGGCAATAGTGAGCGTCAAAACATTGATGTTGCGCGCAGCATTTGTAAAATTCTTGATCAACTTTGCCCAGAATCGCCACATACCCCGCATGAAAACCTTATCGCGTTTGTAAAAGACAGGCCAGGGCATGATTTTCGCTATGCTGTTGATTGTTCCAAAATTAAAGCAGAGCTTAACTGGGAAGCAGACGAAACATTTGAAAGCGGCCTAGAAAAAACCGTAAAATGGTATTTGGATAATCTAGAGTGGTGTGAGAACATATCGAATGGCACATATCAAGATCGTAAAGGCCAGTACCAATAAATACAATTTCGACCATATAGGAAAATATAATGTCAAAAAAACATAAAGGCATCATCATGGCTGGCGGCGCAGGCACGCGCTTACAGCCCGCGACATCAGCAATTAGCAAGCAGATGCTCCCGATCTATGATAAGCCGATGATTTATTACCCGATTAGCACCTTAATGCTCGGCGGGATAAAAGACATTTTGATTATCACCACGCCAGATGACATTCGGCAGTTTCGTCGCCTACTGGGTGACGGCTCCCAATGGGGGCTGAACTTAGAATATAGCGTCCAAGAGTCTCCAGATGGCTTACCACAAGCATTTACCCTCGGTGAAGAATTCATCGGCAACGACAAATGTGCGTTTATATTAGGTGACAATATTTTTTACGGTAATATGTTTGGCTCATATCTGAAAAACGCGATTGAACGCACGGATGGAGCGACTATATTTGGCTATCAAGTTGCTGACCCTGAGCGTTTTGGTGTGGTTGAGTTGGACGATAATAATATGGCTATTTCGATTGAAGAAAAGCCGAGCAAACCCAAATCAAACTGGGCTGTTACGGGGTTATATTTTTACGACAATGATGTTATAGAAATCGCAAAATCCTTAAAGCCTTCGCCGCGCGGCGAATTAGAAATTACAGATTTAAACCGTGTTTATATGGATAATAAAAAACTTCATGTGGAACGTCTTGGGCGTGGCTATGCCTGGATTGACACAGGCACACATGATTCAATGCTCGAGGCAAGCGAATTTGTTCGCATTGTTGAAAAACGTCAGGGCCTTAAAATAGCATGTCCAGAAGAGATTGCTTATTTACAAGGCTTTATTGATAAAGAGCAGCTAGAAACACTGGCAAATGGCTTCAGCGCACAAAATGGCTATGGCAAGTATCTGCATAATATTCTCAATAGATAAGGTTTTTCATCAACCATCAAACGTTTTGAAACTCTTTGGCGCTTAATAATCAGGAGCTCTGGAGTCTGATTGTTGTTAATATTAAGCTGCTTGCGCCGGATATTCACCTTTAGTATGAGCATAACTGCGCCTCTTGCCGTTTACAAGACATAGAGTTTACTCTCAAGATCTTTACGATGTAGTCTAGATATTGCAGTTCAATAATCTTACATATTTTGAGATTCTTGCACGAGGACTATAAATAGTGTACACCCTCAAAATCAGTATTAACAGGATCATCACATGAGTAATAGAACATTTCTGCAAACAATTGATGGCCTAAAGGTGCGGCATAAGAAAACAATTACAAGCGCGTTTTCTTTAATGGTGACCAGGGGCGTGCAAATAGCCTTAAGTTTACTGACAACATATTTCCTCGCTAATATCTTAACTATAGAGAAATATGGTCAATACCAGTTTATATTAAGTGTTGTTAGTATGGTCAGCATCTTTTCTCTGATCGAGTTTGCTAATACTTTAATGCAATCTGTTGCTCGCGGTTACAGCGGTAGTTTCAGAAAAATGCTTCCATACCCAATAATTAGTAGTCTAATTGGTTCTATTATCTTAGTAGTTTGCGCATATTGGTACGGTATAAAAGAAAATAATTTTCATATTTTCTTATGCTTTTCTATTTCATCACTACTGCTACCCTTGACACACGGCCTAAGGATCTGGGTCGGATTTAAAATCGGGAAAGAAAAATTTCTAGATTATTCTAAAGTTGAATTAATCACACTTGCTTGTACAAACATTGGTATAATAGGCAGCGTGTTATTTGCCCCAGATACATATGTTGGGGCTGTGATTTTTGTGATGTTTATTCCTGCGCTAGTAAACCTTATTATGGTCGCAAGGTTGCTAAAATTAATTCCTAAAGATGACATAATTGAAGATGGCGTAATTGGGCACGGTATTCAGTCATCATTCCACATGGCCTTTTCTAGAGTCTCGAACCACGCAGATAAAGTGTTGCTTTTCATGTTCGTAGATGCCATGTCTGTGGCTTTGCTCGTCGCGGCGGATCGAGTATCAGACTTGCTGAGGTCTGCGGTGCAAGACTTAGCCACGGCCTTAGCTCCGAGCTTTGCAAAGACTGAAAGCTATACAAGAAAAATAGATAACTTTTTTAAGGTATTATGCCTCATTGTTGGTTTTTTCATGGTCTTGTTTTCTTTTACTGTACTGCCCCATTTATTAACTATGATTTACGGTGATAAATATGAGCCTGCTGTTAGATATGCGCAAATACTGATTGTTGCCCTATCGGTAAGTAACCTTGCTAGCTTTCAGTTCAGATACATTCGTTCAAAGTTAGATACTAAGAATGTTCGGAATATAATGATAATAACATCACTTAGTCGCATAACTATGTCGTGTATATTCATACCTGTGCTGGGGCTATATGGAGCAATTTTATCGACAGTTTTGTATCACCTCATATTAACGTTTATGACGGACTACAGAATCCGTAAAGATTACCTTGTAGCCTAGGCTGACTTTCAATACTTTTCAATGACTATGAAGGCTACATACTGAACAGCATCTTTCTTTGCTGGTGCCTTCAAGACTTCTCGCACTCCGTATTTCCCAGCCCCCCATTTAGCTATTAATAAAGGCATCTGTACAAGGTAGGCGCCAAAAGGATCTAATTCTCTTGAACTATCGGTTTCGTGGTGGTCTGTGTGCTCTAAAATACAAACCCCACCAGGGCGAACACAGCTCATCCAGGCATTCAAACATTTCTCAGGATCATAGCTATGATCAAAAGAGTTGCTATATATGAAGTCTATAGAGTTGATCCATTCCGATTTTACTTCATGGAAGTCCCACTGGATAGTTTTGGGGAATTGCGATGCTGTATCAGAAATTTCTGTGCCGATGATGTCTGCGACACCTTCAATATACTTACTAAACCATTCTTGTTCTTTCCCTCGTCGCGTGCCATGGCAAATGCCTGTAGTTAAGGGGGACACTTTTTCTTTCAAATAGTGCGCTAGAAACTTGATATTTTCTTCAAGTGCCCACACTTGATGTATTTTATTTTTATTACCTTCTTCTTGTACTAACTTATACCGTTCATAATCGAAGGTACCGTCTTCTTTAGTATAAGAAAACAGTGCCGTGTTCTTCGTACTGTTGGAAAAGATGCTATCCAGTTTGATGTAAACATCATTGGCCGGCATTAAGCAATAACCCGACGGTTTAAGAAGTTTATTTACAAATTTTAATAGCATAACTTAGCTCCACTGAATTGGGTTTAATATTTATCTGGATTTATATATCCTACAATGATTGACATAGCAACAAGGGCTTGGAGAGCGAAGAATCGTGTTGTTCTGTGATTGTAGAAAAACTCCTAGAAAGCATGGCTTTAATTCGAGTAACGTCACAATAGTTCGGATGTAGCTCAATGATTAGATTTTGCACATTGCTGAAATCGGCCTCTACATCACAAAGAAAAGCTTCCTCAGCACCCTCAATATCAATTTTCATAATATTTATGGGGTTGTCTTGTGAGTGTAGCTCTATAATATCTTTATATGTGACACCAGGGACATCTACGTCACCATTTTTATCAACCCGATGACTCATTGTGCTTTCAGAGCTGTTTTTGAATTTTATATTCTCATTGTTTTTCCATGCAGCACCGTTTTTAATGGACCAGTTAGGGCACTTCAACTTGTTTGCTTTTTGGTTTTTTCTCAATATTTTGTATGTGGCTGGGCTAGCTTCAAGAGACATGATTTTCGCTAAAGGTTTTATAGACAGAACACGCAAAGCGAATAAGCCAATATGTCCCCCTAAATCATATATGTATGGAGCGTCCTCTCCATCCATCAAGCTTTCTAAAAAATCATATTCACCAGCTTGTAAAATTTCTTTGATTGCGGAAAGATCGCTTCTTCTAAATGTAAAGTTCAGGCCTTTATATACAGCGGATTGCTCAGTAAAAGGTAGGCCCTTAGTTTTTAGTATATAGAAGAGAGATGGGAACAAGCCATTCATTAAGGGTGACAGCATCGTGACGTTGTTTTTTAAGGAGATTATTCGGCTTGAAATCGTCCTGTTCATTTGGCTACCTTCATTTATTTCATTTGCTTTATCTCAAAACAGAAATAGAAAAGCAACTGTTTTTATTTCTGTATTTAAAAACATACTCTATTATCTTGTTTCTCTATATTGAAAGCTATAGTCTACGTATTCATTAAAAATAATGGCGATAAAAATAAATGAAAAAATATTTCACAGTTCTGGATTCGTTTCGAGGTATATGCGCATGCATAGTGGCGTTGTCGCATTTCAATGCAAATAGTTTTATAAATGGTTCAACGCTCTTGGATAGAGGATCACCATATGTTGATTTTTTCTTCGTCCTGAGTGGGTTCATAATTTTTGCAAATTACGAAGACAAGCTAAAACAAGGTACACAAATACGAGATTTTATATGGCTTCGTTTGGGACGATTATACCCTTTACATTTTGCTGTTTTATTAGCGTTTATCCTCGTTGATGTATTACAAATAGTCTTTGACTTTGGGCAAAGCGCGGTCTATGCACCATTTAGCGCTCCAGGTGAAACACCCCAAGCTATATTGGCTATGCTGTTTCTTGCGCACTCACTTGGCTTAACTGACATATTGGCATTTAATGGTCCAAGCTGGAGTATCAGTGTAGAGTTTTATACTTAGTATTCTCTTTGCTCTAATAATTGTTTATATTAGAAGGTATACTGAGGTATTCATTGCGCTGCTCGTTGCTATAAGTGCTTTAGTGTTGTACCTAGCGGCGGGGGAGCTTTATGCCAAGTTAGATTATGGCATTCTTAGATGTGTATTTGGTTTCGGTTTCGGCGCCCTTACTTGGTCTTTATATAAACGTATATCTCCAGTAATCGAAGATAAGGTGGTTAACAAGAAATACGGTAGTGTCGCAAAGTTTAACACTTTCAAAGTTTCATTTCATTGTAAGGTATAATGTTCTCGTATTGCAATAGGAGCTTTTCATGGTCTCATTTTCCGGTCGTCATTACCCTAAATTCATCA
>Ga0115013_10000041_pt1 | contig 89114 bp, 70 predicted proteins | sample SouAtlMetagenome_2_FD_88686 | JGI IMG/M metagenome (GOLD analysis project Ga0115013, IMG submission 88686) | Marine eukaryotic phytoplankton communities from Atlantic Ocean - South Atlantic ANT15 Metagenome | ecosystem: Environmental > Aquatic > Marine > Oceanic | place: South Atlantic Ocean...
AATTCTAATTTAACTCAAAACGAAGGATATTAAAATATAGAATATGAAAAAATTAATATATAAACTAACGTATTTAACGGCATTATTTACTCTAATTTACTCATGTGATGATGTTGAGAGAGTTTACTATAATGATGCAGCAGAAACCGTTTTATCAATTTCTGACAACGATTTAGTATTAAGCGAAGAAAATGCTACAAATGAAATTTTAACATTAACATGGACAGAGCCAGACTTCGGGTTCAGTGCTGCAGCATTGTATTCTGTTCAAATTGATGTAGAGGGTGGTGACTTTTCAAATCCACAAATAATTTCTGTTGGTAGTTCATTAGATAAGACATTCTCTGTAGAAGAACTAAATGCAAAACTTCTTTCATTATCAATGTTAGCTAATGAAGAGGGTGTAGCCATTTTTAGAATCAAAGCAACTCTAAGTGAGTATCAAGAAATATACTCAAATACTGTAAACCTCAGTGTTACTCCTTACTCATCATTGTTAGACCTTTCAACTTCACTCGGAGTTGTAGGTTCTGCAACACCTGGTGGATGGGGTAATGAGAATATTCTTGATTTACCTTTTTATTCAACTGCCACGACTAATGTATATGTAGCTTATGTAACTTTAAGAAGCGGTGAAATTAAATTCAGAAACAATAATGATTGGTCTGAGAACTGGGGAGATGATGGTGCTGATGGGACTTTAGATTCTTATGGTTCAAATATTGCTGTAACTGCAGGAACATATAAAATAGAGGTTAACTTCAGTTCAATGACATATACCATGGAAGAATATTCATGGGGTATAGTTGGTAGTGCAACAACCAATGGATGGGGTGGTCCAGATATGATGTTCCACTATAATTCATTCCAAGATGATTGGAGAGCTGTAGTAACACTTGGAGATGGCGAAGTTAAGTTTAGATTTAACAATGATTGGGCTCTAAATTATGGTGATGATGGAGTAGACGGTAGTATGGAAGCTAATGGAGCTAATATCGCTGTTTCTGGAGGTCATTATTTGGTTACAATGAATCTAAATACTCAATCCTACACAATGGAAGAAATAGATGTTTGGGGGCTAGTAGGAAGTGCCACTGTAAATGGATGGGATGGTCCGAATGATAAATTTACTCCTGACTTTGGAATAAACGAAGGTTACTTTTACATAAATGGTGCCGTATTATCTGACGGAGAAATCAAGGTAAGGCAGAATGATGCTTGGGGTGTAAATTATGGAGATGATGGTAATGATGGTACATTGGAATTAAACGGTGCCAATATACCTGTTTCAGCTGGAACATATAACATAACTTTAAACCTGGCTGTAAACCCACCAACAATTTCAATTCATCAATGGTAATCAAATAACAATTATTAAAAAACCTGCATTTTTAGAAAATTGCAGGTTTTTTATTTTTTAACTATGAAGCTTAAAGTACTACTTTTTTTAATGTTTTGTTCAAACTATTGCTTATCTCAACTGGTAACAAATCCAAGCCCTTTTGAGGTTAATGAAACAGTAACAATAACTATTGATGAAAACAGTACGCTAACAAATTGTAATGGATTTAATAATCCAGAGAAAGTTTACATGCATGCTGGGGTCGGAAACGATAATGAGCCATGGGGCTATTCGGTTATTGGTAATTGGGGTCAAGACGACGGAGTTGGCGAAATGATCGAAAACGGTGATGGCACATGGAGCATTTCACTCAATCTTGAAGATTATTTTGGACTAACAGTTGAACAGGCATCATCTGTTACTAAAATGGGGTTGGTATTTAGAAATGAGAATGGTTCTCAAGAATTTAAAGATAATGGATGCTCAGATTTCTTCTTAAATGTTGGATCTTTTCAAGTTGAGTTAATTAATCCAGATAGTTCGGGTATAATTTTAACTAATTATAATGATTCAACTCAAATTATTGCACAGAATACTAACGGTAATGCCGACTATGAATTATATGCAAATGGAGAATTAGTTGACTCAGAGAATAATATTAACTTTTATAATGGTTTCCAGTTTAATAACTTAATTGAAAATCAATATTGTGAGCTTCATGTTACACAAAATGGTAGTACTGTTGAAAAGAAATTTACCATATTGGTTAATAATACTTCACTTGAGTCAATTTCTGATGATCTTGAAGATGGTATAAATTATAATAACGGTGACAACTCAAAAGTTACTCTGGTTCTTTCTGCTCCATTTAAAGACTTTATTTACGTGGCAGGAGATTTTAATTTTTGGTCTCCAACATCTGAGTATGCAATGAAAAAAGATCCCGATTCAGATAAGTTTTGGTTAGAAATTGATGGGCTTAGTCAAGACGAAATATATACCTATCAGTATTGGGTGTCTGATTTATCTCCGATAGATGAATCTCCAAAATTGGTTAAAACTGCTGATCCGTTTTCCACAATGGTTCTGTCTCCATTTGATGACCCTTGGATTTCTGATACATCATATCCAGATATGCCAGAATACCCTTATGATTTTGGTGTTGAAAGGGAGGTAACAGTGATTAAAACTGGACAAGAGCCCTATAATTGGCAAGTGGACAATTTTGAAAAACCAAAAGAAGAAGATTTAATCATATATGAAGTTCTAATTAGAGATTTTGATTCTGAAAGAACATTTCAAAATCTAATTGATAGAATTGATTATTTCAAAGAACTTAACATTAATGCAATTGAGTTGATGCCTGTAATGGAATTTGAAGGAAACGAAAGTTGGGGTTATAATACAGCATTTCATCTGTCAGTTGATAAATTTTATGGTCCCGAAGAAAAATTAAAGGAATTCATTGATTTATGCCATCAAAATGACATTGCTGTTATTCTTGATTTAGTAATGAATCACGTAATGGGAAGAAGTCCTATGAATAGAATGTGGATGAATGATCCTGATGAAAATGGATGGGGCGATCCGAGCGAAGAAAGCCCGTATTTTAATGAAACAGCAACTCATACTTATAGTTTAGGAAATGATTTTAACCACCAAAGCTCTTACACTCAGTATTATACTCATAGAGTTATTAAACATTGGATTGAAAACTTTAAGATTGACGGTTTTAGATGGGATTTGACAAAAGGTTTTACACAAAACTGCAGCACACAGGATTATGATTGTACAAATGGTTATCAGCAGGATAGAGTTGATATACTAAAAAATTATGCAGATTATTCATGGAGTATAGATCCTGACCATTATGTAATTTTTGAGCATTTGGGAGGTTCAAATGAAGAACAACAGTGGGCAAACTACAGATTAGATGAAGGAAAGGGTGTTATGCTGTGGGGTAAGACAAATACCCCATATTATCAGTTAGCAATGGGTTATGGTTCGGACAGTAATTTCAGCGGAATTGGACATGAGAGTAGAGGTTTTCAAGGCAAAAGATTAATTGGATATTTTGAGAGTCATGATGAAGAAAGATTAATGTACAAAGCCTTACAATATGGGAATAATTGGGATGGATATAATGTCCAAAATTTAAATACTGCGCTTTCAAGAATGTCAGCAATAGGTGCAATTAGTTTAACAATTCCTGGCCCCAAAATGATATGGCATTTTTCAGATTTAGGTATGGAAAATTCATTATTTACCTGTGATGATGGAAGCATTTATGAACCTGACTGTAAATTGGATACAAAACCACAACCTCAGTGGATAGACAATTGGCTTGGAAATAGTAATAGAAGAGAAATTTATGAAAATTGGTCACGTATTATTGATTTAAAGATAAATGAAGATGTATTTGAGGGAAATTATTCAATCACATCTGGTGGTTTAACTCCAATCGTTTATGTATGGGATGATAATATAACATCTTCTGAGCTTAAGAATATTGTAATTTTTGCAAACTTTGATGTTGTTGACCAGTCAATTATTCCTTATTTTCCATATACGGGCACATGGTTTGATTTGATGGATCAAGATGGTGAAACATCGATCAATATATCATCAACATCTCAAGAAATAACTCTTCAGCCAGGTGAATTTAAAATATATGGAAATCAAGCTTCAATAACTTTATCAAATACGGTTTTAGAGAATGTAAAACTGATTTCATATCCAAACCCAACGACAGACTATATTTCAATTAATAAAGATGTTGAGTTGGTTGAAATATATGATTTGACAGGTAAAAAGTTACTTGATTTTGATAACGTGAATAAAAACCAGCGCCTAGATATTAATAAAATAGCTATTGGATATTATGTGATTAAAGTTTATAATGAAAATTCCGTAGAAAGTCGAAATTTTATTAAAAAGTAATCACTAGTCACCCCACCAGTCACCCGGATCTGGTGGTGATGAAGAAGCCTGAGCCTTCTTTGGGTTTAGAATAGCGAAGGTTCCAATAGCAGTCAATGCTGCATATTTTCCCATCTTCTTTATTGCCTGTTTTCTAGTAATACCTGTCTTCTTCATAACTATTGTATTATAAGTTTCTTAGTTAATCTGTCATTTCCTGACTCTAATTCAATTATATAAATGCCACTTGCCATTCCAACTGTTGAGATGGTTTGTGAATTTATGTTATTGCTTAGAGAAGTATCAAGTACTTTTCTTCCAAGAATATTATATAAACTAACATTAATATTATTTGTTTGAGTAGCTAATCCCTCTATTGTAATGTAGCTTGCACCTACTTGCTTGTATGCATTTAGCATACTTGTAGACACACCCTCATTACTCATAGTATCTGCAGTCATATGAATAAAGAATCTTCCAACACCTTCTAAGTCACTTGTTGGCGTGTAAACAAAGTCACCTTCATAAAGGTTTGTGAAAGTTCCTTCCTCTACATCCTCTAAATAAACATTAGGATCTGGAATCGTTGCTGTGTGAAGATTTACTCTAAACTCTTGACCAGCAGCTTGATTAATCACCAAAGGAATAACTGCATTTTCCATGGCATCAAGCCCCATGGCATTGATAGCCATTCCGTGACCCTCATCTTCTTCAACTAGTCTAGTCATAATTGAAGCATTTTCATCAAAATGACCAGCATCCCATCCAATATCTAAACTATTATTAAGTCCTTCATCAAAGAAAAGTTTCGTATTTCCAACTGCGGAATTATCATTATAAATTCTTAATTCAACTTCTGTATTTTCCATATTATCACCAGAGATAAAGTCATCTGATCCAGAAATTGATTTCATATCATGGTCAAAACTAATAGTTTCATTTCCTGCAGCTGCAACAAAGAATCCTTGACCAGGAGCAATATATTTTCCAGATGTGTTGCTGTTATTATAATATGTCCAGACTGATCCATTTGAACTATCAGCATCATAGGCTGCAACATAATTGTATGTATCGTCTAATGATGAAGTGTTGTCTGAGTAAAAATGATTAAGATCTATGTAGCTTGGGAAGGGATTACCAATTAGATTCCATTTTCCGTAAGTACCATGGCTACCAATTGATATACTTTCTGTATCACCATCAAAATCAAATGTACCTGTAAATGATATAGTAGATACTCCTGAATGATTTCCTATAGTATACCATTTAGAATCTTTATCGTACACAATCCATTCGGAGTCAGTAGAATTAGTTCCAAGAGAACCCAAATTTGTAGCATTAGGTGAATTTATGTAAGACTTTCTCATTAATTTTTTATCCTTAGTTGCATTATTTACTCCAGCTACAGCCCAGCCAGATCCAGGATCACCATTAGTTCCTCCAATTATATCAATTAATGTCCCATTTTTATTTAATAAAACCGCATCATCACCATTATAAGCCATAGCACCAGATTCTTTATCAGCTAGTACACCTAATTGATCTGTTGCTTGAGAATTACTATTGGCAACTACATAAACATCTCCATTATTTAAATTTGTATTGGCGCTAAAATTAATTGTATAATTAGCCGAAGCACTTCCACTACTGTGGATTGTTATCGAATATGGGTCAAGATCAACAGTGCTGCCAGTACCATTATAAATTTCAACATATTTTTGATATCCAGAACCCTCAGCATATTCTGAGAAGAATAATTCACTGGCTTCATTTGTTCCAGCTCTGTAACCAACTCCTGCATTGGTAGTTGTTGACCCATCAGTATCTGAATCAAAATTTACATAAGCACCAGAATTTGAGTTAAATGTTCCAAATAAATATTGAGTTGCATCAGATGGGTTAGTAATAATTGCACCTGAATTATTGGAGTTTAGTGTCGAAAAATCTTCACCAGAAAATGGAGCTGATATTAAATCTGCAGTTGTTGTTCCACTAGGAGCATCTGTATAATTTTTATAAGTATAAGTACCGCTACCCGATTTTGAACCAGATATTAAAGAGGAATATTCATTTGACTTAGATTCCATTATTAATTCTCCATCGTTGTATAAAGTACCAGAGATTGTTAGTGAACCAGATGGTTTAATAATTAAAGTTTCACCTGATGCAATCCTTAGGTCTCTTGTATAAATATCTGTTCCCATATCTACAACTTTAATTTCATCAATATAGATTGTTCCTGTAGCGGCAGAACCATTACTTGCCGTTTGCGGTCTTAAAGTAATTTCATTTATTGTTCCATTCCATCCGTTATCGGCTATATCAAAGAAATATGTAACAAAATCACTGTCATTTGTATTAATAGTATAATCACCTATGTAATCGGCTGAACTTGATCTGGTTAAAATAACTCTAAGTCTGGTGTTATTACTTGAGTTTTTCAGCGTTACGGCTAAAACATTTCCAAGAGATGAATTTATGTTAGCAGTAGTTGTTTCAAAGTTAGGATTTGCAACTGAAGCATTTGTCATTGAAATAGTAGCATAACCTGAGCCTGCAGAAGCATTAGCATAATTATTTCCACTCCAACCATCTAGACTCCCGTTAAAATCAAATGTATTTGTAGCATCTGTAGGAATCGATGAAATCTGTTCTATTTTGTCAAAAAATATTGTGCCTGTATTAACTCTTGAATCAGATGAACTTATCTTAGGTCTAAAGGAAACCTGATCGACAGTTCCTGTCCAGTTTGAATTACCAGAAATATCAAAATAATATGTGTTAAATCCAGCCTCTTGAGTATTCACTGCATCAAAATTTGTTGTTTGCGGATCTGAACCTCTACTAATAATTATTTGCATTCGCGTATTTGAAGTATTGTTTTTCATTGTAACAGCTAGGATACCTCCGTTTGAAGGGTCAATTCCCGCTGAACCAATTTCAAAGTAAGGATTTGATGAGCCACAATATCCATCATTAGATTCATCAACCCCACCTGTTCCAGGATCATCAGCTCCTTCCCCTAATGTTACCGTGACATAGCTAGTTCCCTGGGAAACTGTAGTGTAATTTCCTCCAATCCAACTATCGGTTGAATTATTAAAATTATAAGTTACCTGAGAAATCAGGATGTATGGCATCAAAAATAAAATAGTAATTAGTAATCTTTTCATTTATTAAACAAGTTTCCATTTAAATTAAAAAAAAATTATAACACTTAATAAGTATGCTTATAAAATCTTATTAATTGTTTATAATTATCTTTAAATCTCTGTTATATACATAGTAGTCTTTATCAATATCTATAAAGAGATTTTTAATTGGTGTTTTCTTAAAGTCAGTTGTTGGGTTTAAAAACCGATTTTCACCGTCAATTATAACCTCTAAAGGCATATCAAAACCATTAATTACTTCACTCCACCTATATTTTAATTCACCATTATTTATTTCATATTCAAAAACCGGAATACGATTATTTCTTAGGTATTGGTCAAATACCTTTGACAAGTCAATTCCAATACTCATAGAGATATATTCTTCTATTTCTTTGGTAGTTACTGTAGAATGATAAAATTCTTCGTTTAAACCTCTTAATGTTTGCCTCCAAACTTCGTCATCTTTTGCCAATTGACGTATGGTGTGTAGTAAATTAGCTCCTTTTGAATACATATCACTAGAGCCTTCACGATTTATATCATACTGACCAATTATTGGTTTTTTATTTGAGATGCCTCTTCTTGTTCCAATTACATATTCTGCAGAAGCCTCTTTACCAAAAAAATAATCAACGTAAAGGTTTTCCGAGTAACATGTAAATCCTTCGTGGACCCACATATCTGCAATATCTTTGTAGGTTATGTTATTAGCAAACCATTCATGTCCGCCTTCATGTATGATAATATAATCGAATTTTAACCCCCAGCCCGAACCTGATAAATCTCTACCTAGGTAACCATTTTGATATTTATTACCATAAGTTATTGAACTTTGATGTTCCATTCCTAAATAGGGGACTTCAACCATTTTAAAACTATCTTCATAAAAAGGGTAGGGTCCAAACCAATGTTCAAAAGCCTCAATCATCATTGGCACTTGCTTAAACTGCTCCTTAGCTTTATCTAAATTATAACTGAGCACATAGTTATCTATGTCTAAATCTCCTTTTTCTCCATTAAAAACTTCTGAAAAACTAACATAATCTCCAATATTAATATTTACCCCGTAGTTATTAATTGGATTTGTGACGAACCAATCAAAGGTTTTAGTATCATCCTTATGTTCTGTTACTTTTCTTAATCTTCCATTTGAAACATTAGTTAAGTGTTTTGGAACATTCACACTAATAAGCATAGAATCAACTTCATCATACATATGGTCTTTGTTGGGCCACCAGACACTAGCCCCTAATCCTTGACAAGATGTTGCAATGAAGTGATTGCCATTATCATCTTTTGCCCATGACAGTCCTCCGTCCCATGGAGCTCTTATTGCTTCTTTGGGGAAACCCTCATAATTTATTTTTAAATAATTAACATCGTTTTTCTTTTGTTTTTTCTTTAGTTGAATAAAATATGCGTTTCCTTCACGGCTGAATTTTAGTTTTTTTCCATTAGATGTAACAGATGTGATTTTCATTGGCTCTTGAAGATCGATTTGCATTGTTTTATTTGATTTTAAAACCTTGTAACCCACTGTATTAGAACCGCTTATATATTTCTTATCAGGATTTACTTTAATATCAAGATGGTAGTATGTTAAATCCCACCATCCTCTCTCTGGTGTTATACTTCCTCTTAAACTATCTTGTCTTGTGGGTAAATCTTTTTCCTCCATTAAACCTTGAGAAAACATGTTAACAGAAAATAGAATAAAAAAGAATATTATAAATCTTGAACTCATATCATTACCTTTAATAAATTATGTATTCAATTTAATAATTAAGAATGAGAATATTCTGTTATTTTTTCATAACATTTTTTTTGTTTTCATGCTCTGATAGAGTTGAATTAATTTTTGATGAAGATAATGGTGGTTTATTTTTACCTACAGGTTTTCAGTCTTTGGTTGTGCATGAAGGGGTAGGACAGAGTAGACACATCGCAGTTAATGAAAATGAAGATATATATGTTAAGCTTAGATTAGATTATGGAAGAAAAGGGAACGTTGCACTAAGAGATAAAAACGGAGACGGTAAAGCTGATATAATTCAAAGGTTTGGTGATTACCCTAATGATGGACGGTTTGCTACCGAAATGAGAATTAACGATGGTTATTTATATTATAGCTCGGAAAGGGTTGTTTACCGACAGAAATTGAATCCTGATTTATTAGTTCCTGATTCGCCTGTTGAAGTGATTCTCACTGATCCATTTCCCATAAGATGGCATAATGCTAAATCTATAGCTTTTGATAAACAAGACAATATGTATGTGACTTTTAGTGGGTTTACTAATTCATGTGAGGATATGACCAAGGGGTATGATGATCCTATGGCAACAGTTCTAGGTAGAAACCCGTGTGATGAACTTGAGTTATTAGGTTCGATATGGAAGTTTGATAAAAATAAGCTTAATCAGACATTGACAGATGGAATTAAATATTCAACTGGAATAAGGAGCGTAGTTGGAATTACATGGAACAATAAAATTGATCAACTTTTTGCAGTTAACCATGGAAGAGATTACCTGTTTAATCACGCTCCTAAGTTTTTTAGCGAATGGGACAATGCAGTTTTACCATCAGATGAATTTATGAAAATTTCAGAAGGAGATGATTATGGTTGGCCTTATACTTATTATGATCATTTCAAATCACAAAGATTCATGGCACCTGAGTATGGCGGGGATGGAAATATATTACCATCCGATCAGTATAAAGATCCAATTTATGGTTTACCCGCACATTGGGCTCCAAACGACTTACTTTTTTACACAGGCAATATGTTTCCAGAGAGATATAGAAACGGTGCATTTATTGCCTTTCACGGATCAACAAACAGAACACCATATCCACAAGCTGGATATATAGTTGGTTTCATGCCTTTTAAAAACGGAATACCGTCAGGAAAATTAGAGATATTTGCTGATGGATTTGCAAAATTAGACTTGATAAAAGATGTAAAAAATGCAAAATACAGACCAATGGGTCTTGCGCAAGGACCAGATGGTTCACTATATATTTCTGATTCAAAAAAAGGAAAGATTTGGAGGGTTTTATACACTGATGATAAGTCAGCGTTTACAAACGAAAATCTCAAAAATATGCAATTGAGAGAATATTTACCTCACATTAGGAATCCAATTGAATTTGTGGATTTAATTAATTGATGTCAAAAGAGTAGCTTGTTTTAGTGTAATATTTCTCATTGGCTCTTAATATAGTTGTGGGAAAATTTTCATTATTAGGTGAGTCAGGAAAGTGTTGGGTTTCTAGGCAAACACCTTGATGTTTGGAAAATTTTTTTTTCAAGTGATTACCTGTATATATTTGAATACCTGGTTGATCTGTTAAAATAGATAGTTTCCTTCCGCTTTTTACATCGTACAACTCTGATGTGTTTAATCCATTTTTATTAAATACAAAACAATGATCATATCCATGGGTAATTTGTAATTGTTTGTTTTTCGTATTTATGTCCTTTCCTATTTCTTTTTCTTCAATGAAATCAAATGGTGTATTTTTTAAATTTTCCAATTTCCCAATCGGAATGAATTGTTCATTTACAGGAATATATTTTTCTGAATTAATTCTAAGTCTATGCTTTAAAATCGAATCATGTGAAGGGTTTAAATTGAAATATGAGTGGCTGGTTGGATTATAGATTGTATCCATATCAGACTCACCAAAAATCTCGGTAGTTAATTGATCATTTTGATTAAGAGAGTATTTAACAATTGTTGTTAGATTACCCGGATATCCGCTTTCTAAATTTTTGCTGATTATTTTGAGTATCACATAAGATTGAGATATATTATCGTATTCAACCAATTCCCAATATTTTTTATGAAAACCATTATTTCCTCCGTGTAAGTGGTTGTTGCTTTCGTTTTGATCTAATGAAACCCTTTCATTATTCAATGTAAAACAAGCTTTAGAAATTCTATTAGCATACCTACCAATTAGGGCTCCAATAAAAAATTCATCATTTCTATATAGATCATTAATTTCATAGCTAAGTACTATATTTTCTAACTTCCCTTTTTTATCTGGCGTGATTATCTCTTTTATTATAGCACCAAAAGAAAGAATAACCACTGAAATCCCGTTTTTATTTTTTAGTTGATATTCTTGCATCATAAAATTAGTCTTTTGCTAAAATTCCCCTACAATTTAGTTAAATTAAATGTTAGTTTTCATTAATTTAGACGGCTCAATAAATATTAATCATGAAAAGATACATTTTACTTATTGCATTACTGATTTTTAGTTCAAATGCATTTTCACAAAAAAATAAAAAAGATAAAAAAACCCCTTTAGATGAAACCTCCGTCAGTGCTCTTAAGTGGAGATCTGTCGGGCCTGCATTAACTTCTGGAAGGATATCAGATTTAGCAATTAATCCTAACTCACCATTTGAATATTATGTTGCAGTTGCATCTGGTGGTGTTTGGAAAACCTCTAATTGGGGCTTGGACTACACTCCTGTTTTTGATAGTCAGTCGTCTTATTCAATTGGATGTGTTTCTATCGATCCAAATAATACTAATATAGTATGGGTAGGAACCGGTGAAAACAACAATCAAAGATCAGTGGCATACGGGGATGGGGTTTACAAATCGGTCGACGGAGGTAAATCTTGGAAAAACATGGGTCTTAAAAATTCTGAGCATATCGGAAATATAATTGTTCACCCAGATAATTCTGATGTCGTATATGTTTCTGCTTATGGTCCATTATGGAGTGAAGGAGGAGATAGAGGTATTTACATGACTTCAGACGGAGGAAAAACATGGGCAAGGATATTACATGTTGACGAGCATACCGGCTTTAATGAGATACATATGGATCCAAGAAACCCCAATGTTCTATACGCAGCTAGTCATCAGAGAAGAAGACATGTGTATACCTACGTGGGTGGAGGTCCAGGTTCAGGTTTGCATAAATCAACAGATGGTGGTAAAACATGGAAAGAAATTAACAAAGGCCTGCCTTCTGTAGAAATCGGAAGGATTGGTATGGATATTTCTGATGCTAATCCTGAAATAATATATGCAATCGTTGAGGCTTCTGAAAGAAAAGGTGGATTTTATAAATCAACCAACAGAGGTGAATCATGGTCGAAACAAAGCGGGAAAGTTACAAGTGGTAATTATTATCAGGAAATTTTTGCTGACCCTGTAGACGAAGATGTTGTTTATATTATGGATACTTGGATGTCGGTAACTCATGATGGCGGTAAAAGCTTTAAAAATGTCGGAGAAGATTTTAAACATGTTGATAATCATGCAATGTGGATAAATCCTAATAACAATTCACATTGGCTTGTGGGCTGTGATGGTGGTATTTATGAGACCTTTGACTCAGGAAAAAAATGGGATTTTAAAAAGAATTTACCTGTAACCCAATTTTATAAAGTTGCAGTTGATAATGCTGAGCCATTTTATAACATATATGGAGGTACTCAAGATAATTTTAGCTTGGGTGGACCATCCAGAGTAAATAATTCTCATGGAATATCAAATCAAGATTGGTTTATTACGCACGGGGGTGACGGATTTGAATCTCAGATTGATCCTGAAAATCCAAATATTGTTTATGCACAGTCTCAATATGGTTGGTTAGTCAGATATGATAAATTGAGTGGAGAAGAAGTAGGTATTAAGCCAATTGCAAGAAAAGGCGAATTAGATTATAAATGGAATTGGGACGCCCCGTTAGCGGTTAGTAATCACAAGTCAGGTAGATTATATTTTGCAGCTAATAAGGTATTTAGGTCTGATGATTATGGAAATAGTTGGAATGTTATTAGCGATGATTTATCTAGAAGAATTGACAGGAATAAATTAAAAGTCTATGATAGGGTTTTAAGCATGGATGCAGTTGAAAAAAACGGCTCAACTTCCCCTTATGGAACCATTGTTGCCCTTTCTGAATCTTCAATTGACGAAAACTTTTTGGTTATAGGTACAGATGATGGATTAATTCAGATTACTGAGAATTCCGGAAAGACATGGAGAAAAGTTGATAATATCCCAGGTGCTCCCAATCAATCATATGTTAATTCTGTTTATTTATCTCAACATGATACTGATGTAATATACGTTGCATTTAACCATCATAAATACGGAGATTTTAAGCCATATATTTTTAAATCTAATGATAAAGGTTTTACATGGAAATCCATTAGTAGTAATCTTCCGAAAAGAGGAAGTATATATTCTATTGAAGAAGATCATGTAGATAAAAATTTGATTTTTTGTGGAACTGAGTTTGGTGTTTTCTTTTCCCCTGACTCTGGTGCTAACTGGAAAGAATTATCTACAGGGTTACCTACTATTGCAGTTCGAGATATAGCCATACAAAGAAGAGAAAATGACTTGGTTCTTGGAACATTTGGAAGAGGTTTTTACGTTATGGATGATTACTCTGTACTTAGAAGTGTTGAAAATTCAGAAACTAATATGGGTGTTAAAATTTTTGATATTCGTGATGCTCTAATGTGGGAAAAGGCAGCGCCTTTAGGACTTCCTGGCAAAGCATTTCAAGGAGATAATTTTTATTTGGCAGAGAACTTAGATCCGGTTGCAATTTTTACCTACAATTACGATGAAAAATTCGAAAGTTTAAAATCTAAGAGACAAAAGGCTGAAAAGAAATTAATTAAGGATAAAAAAGATGTTTCATATCCGTCATATGATGAGCTTTATAATGAAGTTAATGAAGCTAAGCCTGAGTTGGTATTCACAATTAGAGATGATGGTAATAATGTTGTGAAAAAGATTTACAGAAAACCGTCCAAAGGATTGAGTAGATTTCAATGGAATTTAAGATATGAAGATAATAGTCCGATTAGTCTTGGTTCATCTTCATTTTACAATCCATTCGCTGGAGTTTCAGAGAGTACTCTGGTTAACCCAGGAACTTATTCTATAGATATATCCTTACTGAAAGCTGGTGAAACTACTAAATTGACGGAACCTGTAACTTTCAACATAGTCGCATTGAACAATACCGTGATGCCTGCTGCTGATAGGAAAGCCAAAGTAGAGTTCCAAAGAAGAGTTTCAAAATTACAAGCAGAGGTTGGAGAATATTCCAGAAAGTTTTCGGAAGTAAGTAATAAAATGCCTTATATAGAAATGGCTGTAAAAAAAGCAGAACAGCCAATTGATGAAATATCAAAGATGGTTTGGGATGTTAGTCAAGCTATTAAACAGGTCAGTCTCAAGTTATATGGAGACAATGTTAAGAGAAAACTTGATATTCAAACATATTTAACTCCTTCATCTAGGCTGGGTTCTGTTGCTTATTATCAAAAGTATTCAACAGCTGCTCCGACAAAAACACATATGGATAGCTATGAGATTGCTAAAGATGAATTTCAGCCTATTAAGCTGATGATTGATAAACTAAAGATTAAAATGTCTGATTTAGAAGATCGTCTCAAAGAAATTGGCGCTGCGTATACACCTGGTAGGCCAAAAGCTTTAAATTAATATGATTAAGCCTTGTAATTTTAATTTCAGGGCTTTTTTATTATTCTTTTGAAAATAAGTTTATGTTTTGAGATAATTTTAATAATATAAATTCCGTTGTCAAGTTCGTCAATCGGAATATCATTGTACTCACCTTTTTTAACTAACTTACCTTCTAGGTTGTATATTTCAAATTTAAAACCCTCTGAAACATCACTTATGTTTATTCTATCACTTGATGGATTTGGGTAAATCTTAAAATCATTGACTACATTATTTTCTATTGATAATGAACCAGTATTTTGTTGAAAAAAGAGCCAAGCTTCTAATGATGAGCTTATATCTTGATTCCCCCAAGATCCTGGCCAATCATGATCGCCACCAACAACTTTATAAAGCCATATTTCATTACCATCTTGACAATCATAATGTCTTTCTTTAACAACATAACTTCCATCAGAAATATTTGTATTTTCTAAGTTCTCTGATGAAAATGATGAGCAGTTGTTTAAATTAGACCAGTATTCAATTGTTTCAGGAATACTAGGGTAGGCTCCCCAACCCCCTGAACTATTTGGGTCTCCATTGTAAATATTTATATAATCATTTGTCCCATGAATTTCAAAAATAGGAATAAGTCTTTCAGGGTTACAATTATCCATAATATTTTGAAGCATCATCCCTGCTACAGAAACAACTCCTTTGAAAGTTTCAGATGCCTGGCAGGCCAACATGTAGCCCATTTCACCTCCGTTTGACATCCCTGTGGAAAAAATATTTTCACTACTTAGATTGTGGCTTTCTACCAGAAAAGTTGAAAGTTGAACCAAAAAATCAACATCGTCAACAGTCTCATTTTGGTGAAATTCATAACCAACATTCCAAAATCTATTTCCGTAATTGTCTAATGTTCCTCTAGGATAACATATCGCGAACCCAAATTCTTCAGCGATACTGTTCATTCTCGAATAGTCATATATCACAGTAGCATCACTTGAATATCCGTGTAAAACAAAAACTAAAGGAGCATTCTGATCTAAATTTTCAGGTTCATAAAATATATAATCTCTTTCACCTCCTTGGTGACTAAATGTAAGGTAATTTACACTGAATGAAATAGTTTCTTCAACAGCTGGATCTAATGCATTATGCATATGATCCACCAGCCAAACTGAAATTGTATGTTCACCAATAGGTAAATTTGGAATAATTACATCATTTATATCGTGGACCGCCACATATTCATCATCATTTAAAATGTAATGCCAATGACCGTCTAGACCAACAGTAAAATTATTAAAGTTATTGATTGATAGAGTGGCAGTGCTACCTTCAACAGAAATACTCCAATCTGCGCTAACATCTTCTTGTGAAAAGCTATATAATGAAATTAAATAAAAAAGTAGAATATAAATTTTATTCATCAGCCAAATATACTAATAAAAAAAAGGGTACCTAATTAGGTACCCTTTTTTTAAAATCATGGACAGTTAATTTATCTAACAACTAGTTTAGATACCTTGCTTTGTCCGTTAATTGTCACCTTTAGCATATAGAATCCGCTATTGAATGAACTTATATCTAATGTGTTTCCGTTAATTGATGTGTCCATTACTTTTTTACCAGTAACAGTATATATTTCAATCATCTTCAACCCATCTATTGGAGATTGGATTGTTAAAATACCACCATCTATAGGATTAGGATAAACCATCATCTCAAGTAGTTCATTTTCTAATGTTGATAGTGCAGCCTGTACACATACATCGTCTAATGTTACACCATATCCATAACCTGAGGTAGCCTGGAAACCAATATAATAATCAGCGCTCGGGTTTGGTAAATCTAAAGTTACTTCAGTCCAAGCTGTAGCTTCTTCAAGGTATTCACCAATTTGTACCCAGTCACCATTTGCACTTGTTCTGTAGAATACTCTTAACTGATCTTGGTCACCAGCCCACTGTTCCTGAGTATAGTTGAAGGTCAATTGTGGATCAGTAACTGAGGTTAAATCCATAGCAGCTGATATAATACTAGCAGTATCACCGTTATAGTTACCAGAAGCAAAACCAACCATTTGAGATCCAGAAAGTGGAGTTACATTACCACTGACATTTCCGTTAATTGTTTGCCATTCTGAAGTACCAGAAAATATTGAGCTTGTCCATCCTTCAACACCAGCTCCAAAATCTCCAGATTCAAATCCTTCACACCATGGATATTCACTAATAACATTTATGCTAAATTGTAATGTTTCTTCAACTGGTGGGTCAAGTGGGTTGTGATTATTATCAACCAACCAAGCGGTTATACTGTGATCGCCTACAGAAAGTCCAGAAATTTCAACATCGTTTGTATCATATACCATAACGGTGTCACCTCCATCGACAGAATAATGCCAATGACCGTCAGTTCCAACAGCAAAATTATTTAAACCTAAAAACGATAGGGTAGCAGTTGTTCCCGCGGTTGTAACATCCCAATCAGCAGAAATAGCAGAATTATCTATAAGCTTTATATCATCAATAAGCCAATCCGAAGCAAAGTTTCCCGTGTATTTAAATGCTAGTGTTAAGTTAGCTTCAGAGGGTAAAACAAATTCATAATTACACCATGCATTGGTAGGGTTTGATTGTCCTGAATTTTGGTTATCACATACTGAATTGTTTAAAACAGTCCAAGTTGCGTTATTTACATTATCTGTATAATCTGTTGAGTACATAACTTCTTGGCCTACTGCGTATGAAGCCCAGTGGACATGATCCCAATAAGTTAAAGTTGGTACAGATGCCCCTGATAAATCAAATGTAGGGGATATTGCCCAATTCACCTGATTCCCGTCATTAACATCATCATGTTGTAAATAATTAAAACCTCCACCAGCAGCATCATCATCGTTAACGAAGTGCCCCGACATAATTGTCCAATTGTATGTACCCTCGCCATCAATTAAAACTGTAAAATCGCCAAGACCATTTTCAAAACTATTTGAGTAAGGTAGAGTAGTTACACTTGATTTGATTTGGTTATTAGAATTATCATGTGTATTGGTAGGAGTTAGAATTTCTCCTCTTACATGATCATGAGTACATTCAGGTCCGTGTTGACCATAAAATGCTAAGGGGGTTATTAAAAAAAGTAATAAGTAAAGTTTTTTCATATTTTGATTTTTGTAGATTATTTATTAGTCATTGATTCTTTAAAGTTATAATATTTAAAAGAATAAAAAAAAATATTTTTCTTATCTACAAATACCTAATGTAAATTAACGTGAATTATACCAAAAAGAATATTAAATTTAAAAACTTGAAATAATTAATTGAGTTTTAAGAAATGGATTTATTTCGTTTTCTTTCAACTTCTTTTAATAATATTTTTCTAAGTCTTAAATTGTTAGGAGTTACTTCAACATACTCATCTTTTTGTATATATTCTAAAGCTTCTTCTAAAGAAAATTTGACGGCTGGTATAATTTTAGCTTTATCATCAGCTCCGGATGATCTTACATTGCTAAGTTTTTTTGTTTTGGTTACATTAATCACCATGTCGTCTCCTCTTGAGTTCTCTCCTATAACTTGTCCTTCATAAATTTCCTCGCCAGGGTTAACAAAGAATCTACCTCTTTCTTGTAATTTATCTATAGAATATGGAATGGCTAAACCTTTTTCCATAGAAACTAAGGATCCATTAAGTCGTTCAGGAATTCCTCCTTTAATGGGTTGGAAATTTAAAAATCTATGAGATAAAATTGCTTCCCCAGAAGTAGCCGTTAATAATTGATTCTTAAGTCCTATTATGCCTCTTGACGGAATAATAAACTTACATATCATTCTACTCCCCTTTGACACCATACTATTCATTTCACCTTTTCTAACAGAAACTATTTCAATTGCCTTTCCAGAAACTGATTCAGGAAGATCAATTGTCATTTCTTCGAAAGGTTCACAATTAACACCATCAATTTTTTTTACAATAACTTGAGGTTGTCCGATTTGAAGTTCATAACCCTCTCTCCTCATAGTTTCAATAAGTACAGAAAGATGTAGAACTCCTCTACCAAAAACAATAAATTTATCCGCGCTATCTGTAGCTTCAACTCTTAGAGCAAGATTTTTTTCTAATTCTTTGTAAAGTCTTTCCTTAATGTGACGAGAAGTTACATATTTACCATCTTTGCCAAAAAACGGAGAATCATTAATGGTAAATAACATACTCATAGTGGGTTCATCAATGGAAATTGAACTTAATGCTTCCGGATTTTCAATATCAGCAATTGTATCACCTATTTCAAAGTTTTCTAGACCAACTATAGCACAAATGTCTCCGGCAAGAACTTCATTTACTTTTTTTCTTCCTAATCCTTCGAAAACATGTAATTCTTTAATCTTTGATTTTGAAATTGTTTTATCACTTTTTATTAAAGATATATTGGATCCATTAGTTAGTTTACCTCTTTGTAATCTTCCAATTGCAATTCTACCAGTAAATGATGAATAATCAAGCGAGGTTATTAACATTTGAAGACTACCTTCATCAATTTTTGGTGAGGGAATATGTTTGATAACCATTTCTAGCAAAGGTTCGATATTGTTAGTTTTAGTTTTCCAATCATCGCTCATCCAGTTTTCCTTGGCTGATCCAAAAACAGCTGGAAAGTCAAGCTGCCATTCTTCTGCTTCAAGTTCAAACATTAGGTCAAACACCGATTCATGTACTTCATCAGGTGTACAGTTTTCTTTATCCACTTTATTTATGACCACACAAGGTTTTAACCCAATTTCTAAAGCTTTTTGTAATACAAATCTAGTTTGTGGCATGGGACCCTCAAAGGCATCTACTAGTAGAAGAACTCCGTCAGCCATATTTAAAACTCGTTCAACTTCTCCTCCAAAATCGGCGTGCCCTGGTGTATCAATGATATTAATTTTTGTGTTTTTGTAGATAACAGATACATTTTTTGAAGTAATTGTAATACCTCTTTCTCTTTCTAGCTCATTGTTATCAAGAATTAGGTCTCCTTTGTTTTCATTTTCTCTAAATAGTTCGCAATGAAACATGATTTTATCAACAAGTGTGGTCTTCCCGTGGTCAACATGAGCTATAATTGCAATATTTTTTATATCTGTCATTACTTTTTTGTAAAGTTTTTGCAAAACTACTATTAAATAGATCAAATATGCTACAAAAGTGAAAAGGTTTGAAGGAGAGCCAACCATAGCAATCAATCAAACCAATTCTTTTGTGTTTTGCGAATATACACTAAATTATATAATATGATCAAAAAAAACCCACTGAAGTTCAGTGGGTTAAGGATAAAGCGGAGGAAGAGGGATTCGAACCCCCGGAGGTGTGACCCTCAACAGTTTTCAAGACTGCCGCATTCGACCACTCTGCCATTCCTCCAATAATGCTTGCAAATATATACTTGTTTTTCTTTGCTTCAAAAAAGTCTTTGAAATATTTATATTATATTATTAAAAAATTTTTTTATGTATGAGTTATAATAAAGTTTTAGCTATAATTTTATCTTCATTTATATTGTCGTGTAGCACTAAAAATATCATTCCAGATTATGAAAAATATACTTCATTCGAGGGAGATTTAAACTACAGATTACTATATCCGAAGGATTTTGATAAATCTAAATCATATCCATTAACGATATTTCTTCATGGAATAGGAGAGAGAGGTTCAGATAATGAATTGCAGCTAAAATACGTTGATAAGGTTTTTTTAAATAAAAATAATGCTAAAAAATACCCATCAATTGTTGTATTCCCACAATCACCAATTTCTGATAACTGGTCATCAAGAGTTTTAACAAATAATTCTATAAGCCAAGTTTTCCCAAAAGAAGCTGAGCCAACTAATTCATTAAAATTAGTCATGAAATTAATGGACTCTTTGGTAAATGAAAAGTATGTAGATAATAAGAAGGTTTATCTAAGTGGCTTGTCAAACGGAGCAATGGGGGCTTTTGAATTATTAAAGTATAGACCAAATATGTTTGCTTCTGCAGTTTTAATCTGTGGCGCAGGTGATCCAGATTGGGCGAAAGAATTTGCTAATAAAACCCCTGTATGGATTGCTCATGGATCTAATGATAGGGTGGTACACCCTGACTTTTCATTGTTCATGGCTAAAGCGATTATTGATAAAGGAGGTAGTCCGAAGGTTACTTTTTATGAAAATGTTTTTCATAATAGTTGGGACAATGTTTTTAGTGATCCTGAGTATTTAGAATGGATGTATTCTTATTTTAAAAATTAACGTATTCAGAAATTTCAAGTCCGTATCCTATCATTCCAACTCTTTTGGTCTCTTTTGTATTGGTGATAAGCTTTAAATTAGTAATGTCCAGATCATGTAAAATTTGGGCTCCAATTCCGAAATCTCTATCATCCATGTTTAGTATTGGAGCCTCAGTTACCTGATCTTTAATCTGTTTTTTCTTCAATATTTTTAGTCTTTTTAATGTGTCTAATGATTTTGGCTTTGAACTTATAAAAATCATAGCTCCAGTATCATTTTTTTGAATTATATTGAACATTTTGGAAAGAGAATCTTCTGTATTTGAAGTCAAAATACCAAGAATATCATTGTTGATTGATTTTGAATTAATTCTGGTTAAAATAGCATCACCTTTTTCCCAACTACCCTTAGTTAAAGCGATATGAATATTATTATTTGTAGTTTGTTGATAAGCCCTTAATCTAAATTTTCCAAATCTTGTATTAATTTCAAAATCTTCTTGCTTGTCTATTAAAGAATCATGCTCCATTCTATATGCAACTAAATCCTCAATAGAAATGATCTTAAGATCAAACTTCTTTGCAACTTTTACTAAATCAGGAACTCTTGCCATAGAACCATCTTCATTCATGATTTCAACAATAACACCCGCAGGTTTTAATCCAGCAAGTCTCGGTAAATCAATTGCCGCTTCTGTGTGGCCAGTTCTTCTAAGTACTCCGCCATTTTTTGCTACAAGAGGAAATACATGTCCAGGCTTTGAAAATTCTTTTGGTTTTGTGTTTTTATCTATTAAAGCTTTGATAGTTTTTGCTCTGTCTGAAACAGATATTCCTGTAGTAACTCCATTACCCTTTAAATCAATCGATACTGTAAATGCCGTATCCTGAGGATCAGTGTTTGTGCCAACCATTAAATCTAAACCTAATCTCTTAGAGATATTTTCCATGATTGGAGCACAAATTAGGCCTCTGCCGTGAGTAGCCATAAAATTTATAATTTCTGGTGTAATCAGTTCAGCAGCTGCAAGGAAATCCCCCTCATTCTCTCTATTTTTATCATCGACGACTATGACAATCTTACCATCTCTAATGTCACTGATGGCAGATTCAATTGTATTAAGTTTAAACTTATCTTTTGACATATTTATAAAATTTATTGTAAAGAGTTGTTATTTTATTACTAAAATTAAAAACAGTTTGGTCATTTGTTGCTCTGTAAGTCAAATATATGCTAAAAGGAAGCATAATTAAAGTTGAAAGCCAACTAGCAAGAATAGGGTTAATACTACTATCTTCAGCAAGATTTTTAGAAAATATTCCTAAGAAATGATAGGCTAAAAATAAAAGTATTGAAATAACAAGAGGTAAGCCGTATCCGCCTTTTCTGATAATAGTACCCAGTGGAGCACCAATAAAAAATAAAATTACACATGCAAAGCCAAGGGAAAACTTGTCATGCATAGTTATTATATGCTTATTTAAATTCTGTTCCCTATAATTTTGAATTGTTCTGTTTGATTTTACAATACTAATTGTACTTTTTACTGAACTAATAGCTAGATCATAGAGTTGTTTTTGTTTAACTGGCTGAAATAATGTTAGGAAATCCTTGTTTTTATAATCCACCTTTTCAGATGGATTAAGATTAAAATCAATAGTCTTAAAATTTGATCGGTTAAACATCTTTGTGCTGATAACACCTAAGTCATCAAATCTTTTTTTTGTTAGAGAATCGATTGCATAACTAAGCTCACTAACTTTCATCATCGAATGCTTATTCACATCCTCCTCCTGATTAAAATCCACTTCATTTAGTGCGGCAATATCAATATTTATCAGATATTCTTCAAAATAACTTTTAACAAAAGGTTTATTTATTCTTTTTGAAAAATCTGCAGAAACTATTTCATCATAATGGTTACCCTGGTATAATTTTAATTGGAGAACATTGGAATTTTCTTTACTGATAATTTCACCTTTTTTTGATTTTATTACTGTATAGTTTCCTGGCTTATTTTTTTTTTGATGTATGATTACCTTTTCAAGTAATTCATTATTATTTCCATATTTCTTTTCAGCTTTTATATTATAATCTCCTATTTGACTAAATTGACCCTCTGCTATTGCCATGGAGGGTTTAACTTTTGAAATGTTTTTTCTTAAATTGTGAAAATTATATTCTGCTAATGGAGCAATATTGTTTGAAAAGAAAAATGTAAGAATTCCAAGAAAAATTGTAAAAAAAATCAGACTTTTCATCGATCTCTGTAATGAAATTCCACTGGCTTTAATAGCTGCAAACTCATAATTTTCAGAAAGACTCCCAAAGACCATTATACTTGATAAAAGGATAGTTAATGGTAACACTAATATTACAAGTCTTGGAGTTACATTTATTAAAAATTTAAGTATGATATCTAATTCAAGATCCTTACCAGCAAGTTCAGAAATATATAACCAAACTGATTGTAATAAAAAAATTAACATCAGAATACAAAAAGCACTGACTAATGTTTTTAGATAGGATTTAAATATGTAATAATCAAGAATTTTCAATCAGTTAATCTAAAATATTCATATAATAGTCCTGATACTTTTCCTCATCAAATACAAATAAGTTTTTATCAAGAGTTAAGTTGAATTCGAAGTCAATTATTGAAATAGTTGTAACAGTTTCATTTTTTCCAGTTTCTATAACTTCATATATCTGGTTAAACTCTGTGTCTACTCCTAATAAAATAAATTTAATTTCAGCATCAGAATCTTTTGGAACAAGCTTTACATACTGAATTTTTTTTCTAAACTGAGTATTTCCAATATATTTTGTTTCGTCCATTTCAAAGCTATACCCATCTTCATAAAAATATAGCATTTTGTTCGGAGTTATTGTGGTTTCGTCCTCAGGATCCTGGCTGGATATTGTAATTTCTTCATCATCGGGACTAATTGAGTATAACTTATCCCCGTCAAATATTCTGGTAACTCCCAACATTTCAAATCTCCACTTATCATCCTCTGTTACAAAGCTTCCATTATTAGTTTGGTTTATGTCTTCCTCAATATTTTTAAGCGTGTAAGCATAGTTTATGTAAATGTTTTCATAGCTTTTAATATTTTCAGAAACTTTGTTTAGTAGCAATTCAGCTTCAGAATTTTCCTGTGAGAAGCTACAACATATGCCGTAAAACCCAAATATTATTAAAATGATTTTTTTCATGTTATTTTTTTATTCATTTTCAAAATGTCTATCAAGAGACGGTAGATCTGGAATCAAAACTTGTCTAGCCTTACTCCCTTCAAATGGACCTACAATTCCAGCGGCTTCAAGCTGATCGATAAGTCTACCTGCTCTGTTATAACCAAGTTTAAGTTTTCTTTGAAGAAGAGAAGCTGAACCTTGCTGGGCAATTACCAATACTTCCGCTGCTTCTCTGAATAACTTGTCACGGTCTTCTATATCGATATCAAGATTTGTGCCACCCTCTTCACCTATATACTCTGGTAATTGATGAGCAGTAGCATAAGCTTTTTGAGATCCAATATAATCTGTCAATACTTCTATTTCTGGAGTATCAACAAATGCACACTGTATCCTTATCAATTCATTTCCCTGAGTGAAAAGCATATCTCCTCTTCCAATCAGTTGATCAGCACCTGATCCATCTAGAATAGTTCTTGAATCTATTTTTGAGGTTACTCTGAAAGCGATTCTTGCCGGGAAATTTGCTTTAATTACACCTGTGATTACATTTACGGAAGGTCTTTGAGTAGCGATTATTAAATGTATGCCAATAGCTCTAGCCAACTGTGCTAATCTGGCAATAGGCGTTTCCACCTCTTTGCCTGCCGTCATGATAAGATCAGCAAACTCGTCTACCACAAGAACAATGTAAGGGAGAAATTGATGCCCATCATTGGGATTTAATTTTCTTGCTTTAAACTTCTTGTTGTATTCAACGATGTTTCTACATGCAGCATTTTTTAACAACTCGTATCTGTTGTCCATTTCAATACATAATGAATTAAGGGTGTTAATCACTTTTTTGTTGTCGGTGATAATTGCTTCATCAGAATCTGGTAACTTAGCCAAATAATGTCTTTCTATTTTATTGTACAAGGTTAGTTCCACCTTTTTAGGATCTACAAGAACAAATTTTACCTCGGCAGGATGTTTCTTGTACAATAATGATGTGAGTACAGCATTTAATCCCACGGATTTACCTTGTCCTGTAGCACCAGCCATTAGAAGGTGCGGCATTCTAGCTAGATCAAAAACCAATGTTTCATTACTAATGGTTTTCCCGATTGCCACGGGTAATTCCATTTCAGACTTTTGAAATTTTTCCGCAGAAATTACAGAGTGCATTGAAACAACTGTAGGTTTTTTATTAGGCACTTCAATTCCTATTGTTCCTTTCCCAGGAATTGGTGCAATTATTCTTATTCCTAATGCAGCTAGGGATAGAGCAATATCATCTTCAAGATTTTTGATTTTTGAAATTCTTACCCCAGCATCAGGAATGATTTCATATAGAGTTACTGTTGGCCCTATAGTGGCTTTTATATTTGATATTGTTATATTATAATTTCCGAGTGTTTCGACAATTCTATTTTTATTTTCTTCTAATTCTTCTTTGTCGATGGTGATTTTTTCGGACTCGTATTGTTTTAAAAGATTAAGTTTAGGGAATTGGAATTTACTAAGCTCAAGTTTTGGATCAAATTGACCAAAATTGTCTACCAACTTGTCAGAAAGGTTGTCAGCTTCAGATTTTTCTTCTAAAATTTCCTCAACCTCTATGTCAACTTTCTCTAAGTTTTTTTCGTTGTTTTTTTCGGTTATGTATTTTTCGTTGACTATTTCATTTTCATTCGATTCTTCCTCGCTAACCTCATTATTTTCAATTTCAAGATCTTTCTCAGCTGTTTCATTGTTTTTAATTTCATTATTATCAGATGAATTTTCTGGTAGCTTTATTTTAGATGATTTAAAGAGCTTTAAAGATTTAAAATATTCGAAAACTCTAACCAAATCTTTAACACCTATTTTTAATCTGAAAGTTAAATAAAGTAAAGTCATGAAAATTAGCAGGAAAGTTATCCCCACATAACTGATATAGACAACTAAAAAACTGACAATTTCATATCCTATTATTCCAGAATAAATATTTCCATAATCTATTAATCCAAAAAATAACGAAAAAAGAAATATTAGATAGAACCCCCAAATCCAATTATCAACAAGCTTCCTTTTTTTCAGGTCTAGTAACACATGTAATGCACTTACAAATACTAGGATTGCAAATATTATCGAGCTTATACCAAATCCTTTGTAAATGAATAAATCACTAACAATTGCACCAATTTTACCAAGTAAATTAGAGTTAGTTATTGATCTATCAGAAAATACTAATAAATCGCTTTGATCGATTTCACCAGTAACAAAATAAGAAATAAAAGATGTGATTAAAAAAAGTGAAAGAATTATTAGCGAACTTCCGATGAACAATCTTTTCGCACTTGAAAGTTCTTTCTTTTCTTTATTTTTTGAAAACGAAAAAATATGCTTCATCAAAATTTATTAAATATTTATCTGCAATTTAACAATCATTTGACCAAGAATGAATTTTTTAATTAAATTTTATGAGTTACAATCATCTTAATTTTTATCATAAATGCTGCATAAAGAAGGGTTGTCACCGGACTTAGCCAGTTGAAAATCGCGTATACAAAATAGTCGGTAACCGAAACACCAAGCACCCCATAGTGATAAGCACCACATGTATTCCAAGGTATTAGGGCAGAGGTCACTGTTCCCGTATCTTCAAGTGTACGGCTTAAATTTACAGGTGATAATTTTTTCTCTTCATATGCATCTTTAAACATTTTACCAGGGATTACAATTGCTAAATATTGGTCAGAAGCAACAATGTTAATACCAAGACAGCTAGCAGCAGTACTTGCAAATAGCCCAAAAGTTGTTTTTGCTTTACTTAAAAGAAAATCGGTTATTTTCTTTAAGGCACCGATACCGTCCATGGATCCACCAAAGACCATTGCACTTATCGTAAGATAAATGGTCCATAACATTCCTTTCATACCACCTGAGTTATAAAGTCTTTCTATTCTTATGTTTTCGGTAGGAATGGATGTGTCAGTGAACGTAGACATTATGATTGAATTAATCTTTGAAGGGTCAATACTTTCAAGTACGTTATTTTGAAAAATCAAAGAAAAAATAATTGCACCAACAATTCCAGTAGACAATGCTATTATCGGTCTTATTTTCAGCCATGCTAGAAAAATAACCAAAACAGGAATTAAAAATAAAACTGGGGATATGTAAAAGTCGTTTATAATAGTTTCCGATAGACTTTTAATTTCACTCATTTCACCTATTGAGTTAATCTCAAGGTTTAAGCTCAATAATATAAAAACAACTAGTGTAACAATATATGTAGGAATTGTTGTGTACGTCATGTATCTAATGTGTGAATATAGATCCGTACCAGCCATTGCTGGAGCTAAATTGGTAGTATCACTAAGTGGAGACATTTTATCTCCAAAATAAGCTCCAGAAATTACTGCTCCTGCTGTCATACCTGCAGGAATATTAAATGCTATTCCTACAGCGACCAATGCAATTCCAACCGTTGCTGAAGTTGTGTAAGAGCTTCCTGTGGTTAAAGACACAAGTGTTGAAACAATCAGAGTCAGGGGTAAAAATATTCCAGGGTCTACCAGATTAAGACCATAGTATACCATGGCTGGAATGATTCCACTTACTTTCCATGTTCCAGCAAGTGCACCAACAAGTAATAAAATTACTATTGGAATACTTATACTTTTAATACTTATAAAAATCTTTTTTATGATATGAGAAATTTTAATTTGTTCTGAAAAACCTATCAAAAAAGCTATAAGAGAAGTAAAGATCAGTATGAAATGATAAGTGAATTCTCCAAGCCAGTCATTATCTTCAAAAAAGATGATGTTATAGAACAATAGAGAAATTAATAGTACAATTGGTATTAAAGACTTTGATAAACTTATTTCTGAAGAATTAATTTTCATTTAAAGAAGTTTAAATTCCTTTAGGCATTCTCTGATACTATTGTAAGTACGATCTATATCATGATCCAACCCAACAGAGAATCTAATAAGACCCTCACTCAAACCCATTTGATCTTGTTCAGATTCAGAAATTTCCGAAGAAGTGGATGATCCAGGTGCGCAAAATAGGGTTTTATAGAATCCTAAACTGACTGCAAGATATCCGATATTTTTTTCCTGTAATCTTTCCATTAGTTTATTGGCCATTTCTAATGTACCCACATCAATTGTTACCATACCCCCATATCCATATTCTTTATTTATCATTTTTGTAAAAATTTTGTGAGAAGGATGTGATTTAAGTCCTGGATAAACCGTTTTAATGCCATCATTTTCAAAAGAATTTGCTAAAAACATAGCATTTTCACTATGTTTTTTTATTCTTATATGTAGAGTTCTCATATTTTTCAGTACTGATGCTGCTCTAAGACTATCCATCGTAGCTCCAAACAACATAAAAGCACCATCATTAACATCCCTTAAAGAATGAATGAATTCTTTGGAACTACACACCACACCAGCTATTGTGTCACTTGTTCCATTTATAAATTTCGTAAGACTATGTATCACCACATCAGCTCCAAAATTTGAAGGTGAAATTGACAATGGTGTAAAGGTGTTATCAACGATAAGTTTAATATCATTTTTCTTAGCGATTTTTGATATTTCATGTAAATCAGCTATTTCTAATAAAGGATTGGACGAAACCTCACAATAAATAATTTTTGTATTAGATTTTATCGATTTCTTGATGATATCAAGGGAGGTTATGTCAACAAAACTCGTGTCGATCCCTAGCTGTGGAGTAAAATTTTTCAAAAATGCATAGGTTCCTCCATACACAGTTCTACTCGAAATAACGTGATCACCAGATTTACACAATTGTAAAATTGTAGCTGTGATTGCACCCATACCTGATGCAAATACATTAGCTGCTTCGGTTCCTTCCATCGCTGCACATGCATCCTCAAGATAAAGATTACTTGGAGATGAATTTCGAGAGTATAAGTAACAACCCTCTGTGTTTCCTTCAAATGTTTCACTCATTGAATTAGCAGATAGAAAGGTATATGTGGATGAATCTGAGATTGATGGGTTAACTCCTCCAAATTCTCCAAAAAATTGTAAGTCCTGGATTTTATTTGCTGGTTTAGATTTCATTAAAATTTCAGTTAATTTGATTTGTACAAGGCACTAATTTACCAAAATCAATTTTAATACTTTAAAAATTATTTTAACATTTAAATATTTGTATTTTTGATACCTAAATTTTGATTTATGAGCACATTCGATTTGATAGTAATAGGTTCGGGTCCCGGTGGATATGTTTCTGCGATAAGGGCTGCACAATTGGGAATGAAAACTGCATTAATTGAAAAATATCCCACAATGGGTGGTACATGTTTAAATGTCGGTTGTATCCCAAGTAAATCATTATTAGATTCATCACATCATTATGAAAATGTTCTTCATAATTTTCAAGATCATGGTATTAACGTTGACGGTGAAATCAAGCTTGATCTAGAAAAAATGATGTCAAGAAAATCGTCTGTAGTTGAACAAACTACAAAAGGTCTTGAATATTTAATGAGTAAAAATAACGTGACAGTTTTCAACGGTTTAGGATCCTTTGAAAACTCAAATACAATAAAAGTCGATTCAGGAGGTAAATCCGAAACTATTCAGGGCAAAAATATAATTATCGCTACAGGCAGTAAACCCACTAAACTTCCATTTGCTGATTTTGACGGTGAAAGGATAATTTCATCTACAGAGGCTCTTAAGCTAAAAGAGGTACCCAAGCATTTAGTTGTTGTTGGGGGTGGTGTAATCGGACTAGAACTTGGCCAGGTTTATAGTAGGTTAGGGGCAAAAGTCACTGTCATCGAATTCCAGAACAGAATAATTCCAAACATGGATTTTGGGCTTTCTAAAGAGCTTGCAAAAGTTTTCAAAAAAAGTGGTATTAAAATAAACACATCACACAAAGTAACTTCTATTGAAAGGAAAGGTAATTCAGTAATTATCTCAGCCGAAAATAAAAGCGGTGAAAGTATTAGTTTTGAAGGTGACTATTGTCTTATTTCCATCGGAAGAAGTGCATATACTCAGGGATTGAATCTTGAAAATACGGAAGTTGTAATGGATAAGTATGGAAGAGTTGAGGTAGATGAAAATCTTATGACTAAAGCATCAAATATATTTGCAATAGGTGATGTGGTAAGAGGTGCTATGCTAGCTCACAAAGCAGAAGAGGAAGGTGTTTTTGTAGCTGAATTTATAAGTGGTCAAAAGCCTCACATTAACTATAACCTAATTCCTGGAGTTGTTTATACGTGGCCAGAAGTGGCGTCGGTTGGTAAAACAGAAGATGAGCTAAAAGAAACCAATAAAAATTATAAGGTTGGCCAATTCCCGATGAGGGCACTTGGTCGTAGCAGAGCAAGTTCTGATCTTGATGGTTTTGTAAAAATATTAGCAGATTCGGAAACAGATGAGATCTTAGGCATACATATGATTGGTGCAAGATGTGCAGATCTTATCTCAGAAGCGGTTGTAGCGATGGAGTACAAAGCATCTGCAGAGGATATCGCAAGAATATCTCATGCTCATCCTACTTTCTCAGAAGCAATGAAAGAAGCAGCACTTGCTGCAACAGAAAACAGAGCTATTCACATTTAAAGTTTTTTACATTCTATTACATATATTTGTTTTAAACAAATTAAATGTATTTTAACTTCGAATCTTTTCTTAAAGAAAACTTCCCTTATTTGCTAAAGGAAAAAAGCATTGTATGTTGCTCTGGAGGTTTAGATAGTGTTGTTTTATTACATATGATGCTCTCTGTAACAAAAAATCTTGTTGTAGCTCATTGTAATTTTAATTTAAGAGGTGAAGAAAGTGATGGAGACAATGAATTTGTAAAGAAATTATGTAAAGAATCCTCTGTGAAATTTTATAGCGAATCTTTTGATACCAACAAAATAAAAAATAAATCAAGTAAGTCTATTCAAATGATTGCAAGAGATTTGAGATATGATTTTTTTGAAAAATTATCAAAAAAATTAAATATTAATCACATTCTTACTGCACACCATCTAAATGATAGTTTAGAAGGTTTTCTTATAAATATTTCAAGAGGATCGGGTTTAGACGGTCTTACAGGAATTCCTATGATCAATGATAAAATAAAGAGGCCCTTGATAGGTTTAGAAAAGTCTAAAATCGTTGATTATGCCAAGTATAATAATCTTTCATGGAGAGAAGATTCATCCAACAAGTCAAACTCATATTTGAGAAATAAAATTAGAAACAAGATAGTACCAGAGTTGGTTGGTTTGGAGGGAAACTTTTTAAAGAACTTTAAAAAGAGTATTTCTTATTTAAAAATATCCAATAAAATAGTTCATGAAAAGATTGAGGAAATTAAGTCTAATATATTTTTAAAAAAGGGTCTTGAGTTAAGAATTCGTATTAGAGATTTAGACGAAACAAGTAAAGAAGCTACGCTATATTATTTGCTCAGGGATTATGGGTTCATTGATTGGGGTCAAATATTTAAGTTATCAAACTCTGAATCCGGAAAAAAAATTTTAAGTGATTCTCATGTTTTGTTCAGAAATAAAGAATATTTAGTACTAAGACCCATTCAAGAATATAAAAAAATAAACTGCAAAATTTATGATTTAAATTCATTTATTAATATTCAAGACGGTTATGGAATAAGTTTTAAAGCAACTTCAGAAATTTCTAAAGAAAACAAAAATATAGTAACCGTTGATCAAGAAAAATTATGCTTTCCATTGCATTTAAGAAATATTGAAGATGGAGATTCTTTTCAGCCATACGGAATGCAGGGGACTAAAAAAATTGTAAAATATTTAAAAGATAATAATGTTGCGCAATTGGATAAGTCCTCAGCAGTTGTTTTAGTAAATGCAGATAAAAATATTATATGGCTAGTGGGTATGAGATTAGATAAAAGATTTTCTGTCTCAGACAGATCAAAAAAATTATTGAATATTGAGTACGAAAAATAATATTGCTAATAAACTTAAAAATATTGGCCCAGCTTCGGTTGTTACTGCTGCCTTCATAGGTCCAGGAACAATCACTATGTGTTCAATTGCTGGAGCCAAATTTGGATATAGTCTCATATGGGCTCTTGTTATTTCCGTTCTATTAACGTTATTTATTCAGTTGACAGCTGTAAGAATAGGAATTTATACTGGAAAATCTATTTCAAACCTTATTAGAGAACAGTTTGAAAATAAAGTTTTAAAATATTCTTCAATTTTATTAGTCATTTCCGCGATTTTTATCGGAAACGCTGCTTATGAAGCCGGTAATATTAGTGGTGCTGTTATAGGTTTGGAGCTCTTATTTGATAAAGATCTAGTTTACCATAATGTTAATCTTTTTAGTATCATTTCAGGATTTTTAGCATTTTTATTAATCGTTTTTGGAAATAACAGGAGTTTAGAAAAAATCCTAATTTTTCTAGTATTGGTTATGAGCGTGTCTTTTATTTTTAGTCTTTTTGTAGTAGGAATTGACTTTGAGTCTTTATTTTCAGTATCAAATTTTTTCCAGTTCCCATCAGAAAGTATTCTGATTATAGCAGGCTTAATTGGAACAACGGTGGTCCCATATAATATTTTTTTACATGTAGCATTAGTTAATAATAAATGGAAGGACAAAAAAAAATTATTTGATGCTAACTTTGACACTATATTTTCGATTTCAATTGGAGGTTTATTATCCTTATGTATCCTTCTTACGGCAGCAGGATTAGAAAATAAAGATATATTAACAGCAGCCGATTTGGCAAATGGATTACAGCCACTTTATGGTGATTTGTCGAAATTTATTATTGCATTGGGCTTGTTCTCAGCTGGTTTGACAAGTTCAATAACCGCTCCGATAGCCGCTGCTTATGTTTTGTGTGGTTGTTTAGGAATTAAATCAAGCAGAAAATCCTTTTATTTTAAGTTGATTGCAATTATTGTTTTGTTTATTGGAGTTGTAAGCTCATCTCTTGGGATAAGTTCGATTGAAATTATAAAATTTGCTCAAATAACAAATGGAATTTTACTTCCGTTGATTGTAATCTTTCTGATCATTTTAGCTAATAATGCGAAGCTACTCAAAGAAAAAGTTAATGGTTTTTATCAAAACCTTATCGGCTTAATAGTAATTGGTTTTTGTGTTTTACTTTGTATAAGAAGTGTTATTAAAGTATTTTTTTAAAATGACAATTAATATTAATTCTGATCTTGGTGAAGGCTTAAATATTGAAGAATATATAATGCCTTATTTAAATTCATGTAGTTTGGCATGTGGTGGTCATTTTGGAGATTATAATTCAATGTCTATGGCTGTAGAAATTGCTATTAGACATGATGTGCAAATAGGTGCTCATCCCTCATATCCAGACAAAAATTTTTTTGGTAGAAAACCCTTTAACATTTCCAATCATAATTTAATAAAATCAATAATTGATCAGATAGATTCTTTGAGGCTAATACTAGCCAAAAATAATTGTGAGTTAAATCATATTAAAACCCATGGGGCTTTGTATAATTTAAGCGCTAAAGATTATGATCTAGCGATGTTAATAATTGAATTAATAAAAGAGAATTATAATGGTGTCTTTCTATATGTTCCTGCAAAAAGCTTGATTTCAGAATTAGCGATTAAAAATGATTTGAAAATAAAAAACGAAGTTTTTTTAGACAGAAATTATAATATTGACAATACATTAGTTTCAAGAGATCAATCTCACGCACTTATTAATTCGTCTAAAAAAATGTTTGAGAGAATTAAAAATGTTAAAACTAAGGGGTTTTTAAAGGCTTCTAATGGAGGTGAAATTGTTTTGGAAGCTGATACCTTCTGTGTTCATGGAGATAGCCCAGGGATTGTTAAAAATTTAATAAGTTTAAAATCATACATCACTGATGAGTTATGAAATAAAGTTTTTTCACTACAGTACAGACTCCGTATTGATAAGTTGGCCCGCAATCATCTCTGTTGAAATTTCAAATGATATCGATATTTTTAAATCCGAGCTTTCTGATGATAAAAAAATTTTAGAAGTCATAAAAGGATATAATTCACTTTTGGTAAATTTTAAGGACTCAATCAAAGACTATAATTTGGTTTGTGATTTTTTAAACAAAACATATAGAGACAAAGAAAAAAAGGAGTCAGAAAATAAATTTATTTGGGAAATTCCGATATGTTATGATTTAAAATTTGCAAAAGATATGAGCTTATACTCTGAAAAGATAGGCTTAAGCCAAGAAGAAATTGTAAAATTACATTCTTCAAAAATTTATTTTTTACACATGTACGGCTTTTTACCAGGGTTCATGTATTTGGGTGGAATGGACAACAAGCTAGCAATTAAAAGAAAGGAGATACCAGATAGAAAAATTTTAAAAGGATCTGTTGCAATTGGTGGAAATCAAACCGGAATATACCCTTCGGAATCACCAGGCGGTTGGTACGTGATTGGAAATTCACCTTTAAATATTTTTAACATTTCTAAATTAAACGAACCTGTTGAAATCCCCGTCGGAAGCTATATAAAATTTATTTCAGTCTCACCTGACCAATATTATCAAATTCAAAACGAGATAAAAAAGGGTGAATATGAAATCATAAAAAAAAAATATAATGGTTGAGGTTTTAAAACAGGGATATTTTATTACAATTCAAGATTCAGGAAGACCTGGCTTTTCTAAATTCGGAGTAACTAGGTCAGGATGTATGGATATTTTTTCTGCAAATTATGCAAACGGCATCCTATCAAATTCAAATAATGAAGCGGTTTTTGAAATTACAATGATGGGAGGGGAATTTAAATTTCACTCTGATATTCATATTTGCGTAGCAGGTGCAATTTTTGATTTGAAACTAAATAATAAGCATATAGAAAACAATAAGAAAATTAAAATAAAAAAGAATGATATTTTGTCTTTTGGAAAATCAATCAAAGGATATCGGGCATATTTAGCCGTTGAAGGCGGAATAGATTATGAACCAGTTTTAAAAAGTAGAAGTATGTATTATCCATTAACCCAAAATTCAATAATAAAGAAGGGGGATAAATTTAAGTTCTTAATGAATCAGAAAATAAAAAACAATAATCTTACTGAAAATAGTCTTATTTTTAAAAATAATATAAATGTTTCAAAAGGGCCCGAGTTTGATTTTTTAGATGAAATTGATGTAAATAAAGTCTTTGGTAACTCATTTACCATCTCTAGCAATAACAGGATGGGATATTTTTTTAACGAAAATTTAAATGCTAATTCTCATTCAATCATAACTTCTCCAGTAATACCTGGAACAGTTCAGCTAACACCTTCAGGAAAAATTATAGTAATTATGAAAGATGGTCAGGTTACTGGGGGATACCCTAGGATTTTACAGCTGGATAATTTATCAGTTAGTGTATTATCTCAAAAAAAACACGGAGACAAAGTTAAATTTGAATTAATCAGTTTATCTTAAATATTTCATCAATCTCCTGACTATATTAAGCTTTCGCTCATAGGGTGCGTATCTTAAATTGTTATCATACCATATCCCTCTTTTAACAATCGATTTTTTGTGTGAAAATAAATCAAAACTAGCTTTTCCGTGATATGATCCGATTCCGCTGTTTCCAATTCCGCCAAATGGAAGCCTTGAATTGGCTAAATGTACAATAGTGTCATTAATTGCACCGCCCCCAAAACTATACCGATTGATTATCTCATCTGAAAAAGTATTGTCATTTGAAAATAAATACAAAGATAATGGGTTCGGATTTCTGCCAATTATTTTATCAATTTCACCAATTTTGTCAAATGTTAATATAGGCAGAATAGGTCCAAAAATCTCTTCATTCATTATTGTACTATCAATATTTGGATTATCAATAAGAGTTGGATATATAAATTTTTTATTTGGATCATTTTTTCCTCCGAATATAACATCATTTTCATCGATTAATCTAATTAATCGATTGAAATGATTTTCATTGACAATTGCGGTTAAATCTTTAGATTGATTAGATTCTTTTCCAAAGGTATATTCAATTCGTTTTATCAGGCCTTCAACTAATTTATCTTTTATTGAATTATGAACAATGAGGTAGTCGGGTGCTACACATGTCTGACCAGAATTCAAGAACTTACCCCAAACTATCCTTTTGCTAGTAATTTTTATATCAGCGTCTTTTCCGATTATTGCTGGGCTCTTACCACCAAGTTCTAATGTGGTTGGTGTTAAATGATTTGCAGCAGCTTTGGCTACAATTTCACCCACCTTAACACTTCCTGTGAAAAATATGTAACTCCACTTATAATCAAGAAGACTTGAAGCTAATTTTGCATCTCCTTGAATAACACCTAAATAATCAGACGGAAAGACAGTATTGACGATGTCATTAACTAGCTGAGAAGTATGTGGGGTATGCTCGCTAGGCTTTAAAATGACATTATTTCCAGCGGCAAAAGCCGACATTGCTGGTAATAAAGCTAATTGGAAAGGATAATTCCAAGGAGATATTACTAACACCATTCCATAAGGTTCAGATATTATATAGTCTTTTGATGGAAAATTAATAAGTGCTGAGGATACAACCTCTGGTTTTGACCAAGATCTTAAGTTCTTAATAAATAGTTCTATTTCGTTAAGTAAAAAACCAATTTCGGTGGCATATGTTTCAAATCTTGGTTTTTTAAGATCTTTTTCTAAAGCTTCATATATTTTATCTTCATTATTTAATATTTCACTTTTTAATTTTTTTAGAAGGAATATTCGCTCATTAACTTCAATTGTTTTTTTTGAATTTAAAAAGTTTTTTTGCTTGTTATAAAGTTCTTCGACATTCATATAAATTTATTTTGTGGCTTTCCAAATATTACTTTCTCTAACGGGTGCATCTATAGTAACTGATATTTTAGATACTGGATGATTAAAAATTATTTTTTTTGCGTGTAAGTCGATGCCGCCATCTTTATTGCTTCTTTCATATCCATACTTTAAATCACCTCTTACAGGGCATCCTATAGCTTTTAGCTGGCATCTTATCTGGTGATGCCTTCCAGTTTCAAGCTTTATTTCTAACACGCTATATTTTTCAAGTTGCTTAATTAATTTGTAATATAAAATTGCTTTTTTTGAATTCTCACTTTTTCTGCTAAAATGAGTTGATTTATTTATCTTTTCATTTTTCCTTAACCAATGAACAAGTCTCTCCTCAGATTTTCTTGGCTTGTTCTTGGTGATTGCCAAGTAGTATTTATCAACTTTATTTTCTTTAAACATTTTATTTAATCTTGAAAGAGATTTTGAAGTTTTAGCAAACAAAACAACCCCTGAAGTAGGTCTATCTAACCTGTGAATAACTCCTAAAAAAACATTTCCAGGTTTAGAGTATTTTTTTTTCAAATAGAACTTAACTATATCGGAAAGAGGGGTGTCCTTTGTTTTGTCACCTTGGACTATGTCCCCGCATCTCTTGTTGATTGCGATTATATGATTATCTTCAAAAAGAACCTCGAGGTTATTTTTATCGGTTATAATTTTTTTCAAGACTAATATTGTTCCTTTTCATTTGGAAAATCTCCAGATTTTATGTCTTTTGAAAATGTTGATATTGCACTAATCATTTCATCGTGTAGATTCATATACCTTCTCAAAAACCTTGGATTAAATTCTTTTGTCATTCCTATTAGGTCGTGAAGTACAAGAACCTGTCCATCAACTTTGTTACCTGCACCAATTCCGATTATCGGTATATTAATTTCTTTGGCAACTTTTTCAGCCAATTTACTTGGCACCTTTTCAAGTACAATTGCAAAGCATCCTATTTTTTGAAGTAAATGAGCGTCTTCTATTAACTGACTGGCTTCCTTGTCTTCCTTTGCCCTAACAGTGTATGTCCCAAATTTATAGATGGATTGAGGTGTAAGGCCTAAGTGTCCCATGACAGGAATTCCAGCTTTAATGATTCTTTTGATAGAATCTTTGATTTGTTTGCCGCCTTCAAGTTTAACGGCATGTGAGCCGCTTTCCTTCATTACTCTTATAGCGGATTCAAGTGCAGCCTGCGAATCACTTTGATAGGTTCCAAAAGGGAGATCGACAACGACTAATGCCCTGTTAACAGCCCTTATAACTGAGCTTGCGTGATAGATCATTTGATTTAAGGTGATGGGAAGCGTTGTTTCGTGACCCGCCATAATATTACTTGCAGAATCACCAACTAGAATTACATCTATCCCTGATTTATCAACAATGCCTGCAGTAGTGAAATCATATGAAGTTAACATAGAAATTTTGTCTGAATTATCCTTCATTTCTTGTAATGATTTAACCGTAACTCTCTTGTAAACTTTCTTATTCATAAATGAATGTAATTATTAGCTTGGTAAATGTAATAAATTATATGAAAGGCAATATATTATTTTTAAGCACTATTTAATTTAGTTCTAATATTAACCTGAAAATACGACATTTTGTCATGTTTATTATAAAAATACTGACAAAATTATATCAAAAATTAAATGGCACAATCATTGACCATATTTTATAAATTAAAAAAAAAATTATGAGTAAAATAATTGGAATAGATTTAGGAACAACAAACTCGTGTGTTTCTGTAATGGAAGGTAATGAGCCTGTAGTTATACCAAATGCAGAAGGTAAAAGAACAACACCCTCTGTAATTGCATTCGTTGAAGGTGGTGAGATTAAAGTTGGTGATCCTGCAAAAAGACAGGCGGTTACCAATCCTACCAAAACTGTTTATTCGGTAAAAAGATTCATGGGAAATAAATTTTCTGAATTAAAGAAAGAATCCCAGAGGGTTCCTTACAAAGTGGTAAAAGGGGATAACGATACGCCAAGAGTTGATATTGATGGAAGGCTTTATACACCTCAAGAATTGTCTGCGATGATTTTACAAAAAATGAAGAAAACCGCAGAGGATTACCTGGGAACAAATGTAGAAGAAGCTGTTATTACAGTACCTGCATACTTTAACGATGCGCAAAGACAAGCAACAAAGGAGGCAGGTGAAATTTCTGGTTTAAAAGTTAAGAGAATTATAAATGAACCAACATCTGCAGCACTTGCATATGGTTTGGATAAAAAAGGTCAGGATCAGAAAATAGTTGTTTTTGATTTTGGGGGTGGTACACATGATGTTTCCATTTTGGAGTTAGGTGATGGAGTATTCGAAGTTTTATCAACTGATGGTGATACACACTTGGGAGGAGATGATGTAGATGAAAAAATTATTGATTGGTTAGCAGACGAATTTAAAAAAGATGAAAATATTGATTTAAGAAAAGATCCTATGTCTCTACAAAGATTAAAAGAGGCTGCAGAGAAAGCTAAAATCGAATTGTCCGCGTCTGCCCAAACTGAAATCAATCTACCATACGTTACTGCCACTGATAGCGGTCCAAAGCACTTGGTTAGAACGTTATCAAAAGCAAAATTTGATCAGCTTATAGATGATTTAGTTAAAAGAACAATAGATCCATGTAAAACCGCTTTAAAAGCAGCAGGTCTAAGTAAGTCTGATATTGACGAGATTATTTTAGTTGGTGGATCCACTAGAATTCCTGCAGTTCAAGATGCTGTTGAGAAATTTTTTGGAAAGAAACCTAGTAAAGGAGTTAATCCTGATGAGGTAGTTGCAGTTGGAGCAGCAATTCAAGGTGGTGTTTTCACCGGAGATGTAAAGGATGTTTTACTTTTAGATGTAACACCCTTATCGCTTGGTATCGAAACTATGGGTAATGTAATGACGAAATTAATTGAGGCTAATACTACAATTCCAACAAAAAAATCTCAAGTTTTTTCTACAGCAGCTGACAATCAGCCAGCTGTGGATATCAGAATTGCACAAGGTGAAAGACCAATGTACCCAGATAATAAAGAGATTGGAAGATTTCAGCTTGCCGATATTCCACCTGCACCAAGAGGTGTTCCTCAAATTGAGGTTACCTTTGATATAGATGCTAATGGAATTTTAAATGTTACAGCTAAAGATAAAGCAACAGGTAAGGAGCAAAACATAAGAATAGAAGCATCTTCAGGTCTTACCGAACAAGAAATTGAAAAGATGAAGAAAGATGCAGAGGCAAATGCAGAGGCAGATGCGAAAGCAAAAGAATCTGTAGATAAACTAAACAGTGCTGATGCCATGATTTTTCAAACTGAAAAGCAATTAAAAGAGTTTGGTGAAAAATTATCTGATGATAAGAAAAAGCCAATTGAAGAAGCACTTGAAGAGCTCAAAAAATCGTTTGAAGCTAAGGATTTAGAAAAAATAGATCCTGCTTTAGAAAAGATAAATGAGGCTTGGAAAGCTGCAAGTGAAGAAATGTATAAAGCTCAGCAAGATCAACAGGGTCAAAATCAGCAAGGTTCACAAGAAAAGCCTTCAGATGACTCAGAAAATGTTGAAGATGTTGATTTCGAGGAGGTAAAAGAGTAATATTCTCCTTTAAATTTTAAAAAAAGGGTGCTGTTGTCAGCACTCTTTTTTTGTTTAAATTTGCAACAAAATATATGTTTTGAATATTTCTAAAATTTTAAATGAAGTAAACAAAAAGAGTTCAAATACTTTGATGGAAACCCTTGGTATTGAATTTACAGAAATCGGGGATGATTATGTTATTTGTAAAATGCCCGTAAATTCAAGAGTTCATCAACCCGCAGGAATACTTCATGGAGGTGCAACAGCTGCACTTGTTGAAACAGTTGGAAGCTTTGCTTCAAAATATTTTATAAAAAATAAAAATTTATCGATTAGAGGAATTGACATCTCAACAAATCATGTAAAGAGTATAAGCGATGGTTATGTATATGCTAAAGCTAAAAATATTCATATGGGAAGAACCATGCAGATATGGGAGATTAAAGTAACTGATGAGCATGAAAATTTAATTTCAATCGGTAAACTAACCACATTAGCAATAAATAAAAAATAAATTATGTACATAAAGCAAGTAATAGAAAATAGAGAATCATGGTGGGGTTATTTACTCACAGTAATTGTAATAGTTCCAGCAGCAGTATTTCTCCTATCTATTCCTCATGGGGTTATGCTATCAATTAAAGCATTTGGCGATGATGAAATGATGGCTAAAATAGCTTCTGGAGATATTACTGCCATGATGAGTGTCTTAGAACCAAATTTAAATTTATTTCTTATGCTATTGCCTTTTGTTGGGATGTTGCTAGCGGTATTTTTCTCTACAAAGGTGATTCATAAAAACACCATTAGAGAGCTAACTACTTCTAGAGAAAAAATTGATTGGAGTAGAGTTTTTTTTGCTTTTGGCTTATGGGGTTCCATAAGTGCCACAATGATATTTTTAGATTACAATTTTTTTACACCTGAAAATTATGAATGGAATCTTAATCTAGTTCCATTTTTAATACTATGTGTGATAGTAATTCTTTTACTACCCATTCAAACTTCGGCTGAGGAGTATTTATTTAGAGGTTATTTAATGCAAGGAATAGGAGTTATTTCCGGAAATAGGTGGTTGCCATTAATTTTAACTTCGATGGCCTTTGGTCTAATGCATTATGCTAATCCCGAGATTGCCAAGTTTGGTAATGTTGTTTATGTATTTTATATAGGCTCTGGTCTTTTTGCAGGGATAATGACATTGATGGATGAGGGTATGGAACTAGCTTTGGGTTGGCATGCAGCTAATAATATGGTTGCAGCTTTACTTGTGACCGCAGATTGGACAGCCTTACAAACTCACTCTTTATTGAAAGATATTTCAAATCCGGAAACAATGCCGCTTGAAGAGGTTTTAATTCCTGTTTTAATATTCTTCCCAACTATTTTATTAATTTTTGCAAAGAAATATGAGTGGACAGACTGGCAAGGAAAACTTTTTGGCAAAATTTAAATTTTTTCTAAAATCATTGATGATTCATAAAATTCAGCTGCAGTATTGATTACTTCCCTAAACTCTAGGAATCTGGCCTTGTTATATTTAAGTTGTTTGTAATACTCAACAACAATTATTTCTATTTTGTTATCGATGAGTCTAACTTTTGAGTTAAATTCAGCTGACAAGGTGCCATCAACTGAAACATATTGATTTGATCTGTTTAGTTCAGTATAGTCTATCAACTTAAGTCCTTTTGGTAAATCTATCTGAATTTTATAATGATATGAGTTGGGAAAATTAATTTCTATGGGGTTAATTCTATCATTTTCATTGAATAAATTACTTTGCAAGCCTATAACTTTACCAATATTAAGTTTTAATTTACCATCTTTTTGTTGAATTAAATCAGTAGTGGTTAGTGATGAATTTATTAATAAAGGAGTATTATTATGATTATCAGATAGATTAAAATTTTCTATTAAATAATTGTTTACTTTTTTATTTTCTAATCCATTAATTGTAAAATAATCAACTAAAAAATCGGTTTTTTCATTTTCTGATAAATAGATATAGTTTCTATTCATTATCGCCCAGTAACCAGTAAATGACCTGGATTCCTGAATCTTTAATTTTTTTAAATTTCTCGGAATTGAAATTTTAATATCTTTTTTAATTGTACTAAAACTTTTGTCTGAATGAGTTATTTCACTAAAATAATATTCTAAGCTTTTTTCTATAAACACACCATAATTTCCAAGTAAATCATCAGGAGCTTCTGAAACTCGATATTCTATTCTGTTTGGACTGATATACTTTTCATACTCAGGAAGATAAATAACAAATTCTCTTAGTTGGTTGGGATCAAAGAAATCGGGGTCAAATTTTAAAAAATATCGATTACAGCTTATCGCCACTTCATAATCAATTTTTGCTTGCTTCAATAAATTGGTATAAACTTGAATTATACTAAAATCGTTAGAGGTTTTATTTTTAAATATGTAATCTATATTATTTAAGTCTTGATTGTCTTCACTAGAAATAACGAAATTATTTTTCACATATTCGTCAATTTCGTTAGCAAAAACCAACTCATTATCTGTAATTGTTGGTTGACTATTTTTAATTTCTTGAATAATTTCAGCAGCCATTTGGTTTACTATTTTAGGAAAAAATAATTCTTCTACATTTTTAATCAAATTATCCCAATATTCAATTTGTGAAATATTTTCATCTTTGGTGTAGCACTGGTATGAAACCTTTATTTTATTTGCAATAGGAGTAGCATATTGTTCATTTACAGTTCCTTTTAAATTATCAAATTTTATAAACTTACTTTTTTTTCCAACAAACAGAGTGTCAATAATTGTTGAATTCGGAGAATTATATATTTTAATATTTGACTTAAAATCGTTTTCAATTAAGAAAAAAACTGATGATAGGATTGGATAGGGTTTTTCAATAGTTTTATTTCCATTAAAATTAAAATCTTTTTTTACAGTGTATATCACCTCTACAATATCTTTTTCCCCAACATTTGGTATTTTATAGTAATCAAAATTATTGTTTGAATCTTCAGATTTAAATTTTTTCATAGTTGGGAAATCATAAATCACGATAGAATCATTTTTAATAATCCTCGCTTTTATATCTAAAATTTCTAAAACATTGATCTTTGAAATAATTATCTCATCTGTAGAACCATCATTGATCATTTTATTAACTTTAGTTTTTAAGTGTAGAGTTTCATAAATAAAGGCTCTGTCACTAAACTCAGAGTTTACATACTCAACATAATGATTACTAAACAACCCTAGTAAATCATTTTTTGTATCGTTTATTTTAGTAAAAGTTCTCTCATCCCAATCAATTTTATGAAAAGATTGCGAAAATGAACTGGTGAAACAAATTAACAGTAGGGCTATTACTATTGAAGAATATTTCTTTTGCATTATTTTTCAGTTTTACTAGTATGATATTTGCTAAATTTACCAATGACAATAAATATAGGCTAATAAAAGATTATGAAGAAAATAATTATTTTAATTTTTCTTGTTTCAAATTCCTTTAATGCTCAAATTTTAGATGAGAGAAGTCGAGCATTACAAATTAACGAAATTCTCAAACATAGATTTGAGAATGTTCTACCTGATCTAATGGATAAAACAGGAATAGATATGTGGATATTGATTTCAAGAGAATACAATGAAGATCCTGTTCTAAAGACGATGCTCCCTGCTGAATGGTTAAACGCCAGAAGAAGAACAATATTGGTTTTTTACAGAAATAAGCTGAGTAATAGTTTGGATAAATTAGCTGTTGCCAGATATAATTTTGGAGAAAATATTATCTCAGCGTGGGATAAAGAAAAGCAACCAAATCAATGGAAAAGATTGAATGAAATTATTGAAGAAAGAAATCCAGAAAAAATAGGACTTAATTTTTCAAAATATTTCAATATAGCAGATGGTCTTGATAAAACTGATTACGAAGAGTTTATGATAAATATTTCAGAAAGAAATAAGAATAAAATTGTTTCAGCTCAAAAATTAGCAACTGCGTGGATTGAAACAAGGACCAAAAAGGAAATGGAGATTTATAAGCAAATAGTAACAATTACTAAACAAATAATTAATGAGGCATTTTCTTTAGATGTTATTGAAATAGGTAAAACTACAACAACCGATCTTGAATGGTGGATGAGACAAAAGGTGACTGATTTAGGATTAGAAACCTGGTTTCACCCCTCTGTTGATATTCAAAGAATTAGTGAAATAAACGGAGATCATCTAAGATCTTTTTCTAATAGACCTTCTGAAAATATAATTCAGAAAGGCGATTTATTGCATTGTGATTTTGGTATTACCTATCTCAGGCTTAACTCAGATTGTCAACAAATGGCCTATGTTCTTAATGATGATGAGCAAGCGGTTCCATATTTTTTAAAAGAGGCTTTTGACAATGCTAATTTGCTTCAAGACATATTGACCTCTAATTTCAAAGAGGGAGATTCTGGTAATAAAATTTTATTAAAATCACTCTCTGATGCTACAGCAATGGGTCTTAGACCATCAATTTATACCCATCCTCTTGGCTCTTATGGTCATTCCTCAGGGCCAACAATCGGGATGTGGGATTCCCAAGGTGGTGTTACTGGTACTGGGAATTATCCTTTGAATTATAATACGGTTTATGCAATTGAGTTAAATAATACTACATTTATTGAAGAATGGGGTCGAGATATAAGAATAATGTTAGAAGAGGCTGGTTTTTTTGGATATGATGGTCATAAATATGTAAATGGAAGACAGACAAGTATTAAAATTATAAATCCCAAATAGTTAATCAATTAAATAATTTATAAATTGTAAAAACTTATTAAAGATGAGAAGATTAATATTATTTATTTTTTTATTTTCCTTTTACAACGGAGTTTGCCAACAACTTTATGGGCCCCAAAGAGGTCAAAGAGGTTATATTCCACCTCCTAAATATGAAGCTTCCGTATACATTACAACTATTAATGCATATGAAGAATTAAATAAAGTACTCCCCAAGTGTGTTGAAATTTTTTTACTTGATGATTTTGAAAAAGAAATTTTAAAAGGATTATTACTAAAAAAATACGAGGATTACAATCGGATAGTAGAAAACACAGATTCTTCAAAACAGGCGAGGCAAGAGGCTTTAAAGCAGTTGGATATCGATTTTGTAAAATCCCTTGCTGTTATACTAACACCTGATGAAATATCTGTTTTTGTGGATACTGATTTTTCAGAGAAAAAGGAAAAGAGAAAAAGGAAAAGAAATAAAAGAAAAAACAAAAGTGATGATGAATAAAAATACGGTATTGGGTTGGGCAACATTTATAATGATATTTTTTGGACTAGTATTAATCGCTTTAGGTGTCTTTAAATATAACGAAATAGCAGGTTGGGGATTTGTATCTGTTGGAATAGGTTTCTTTGCAATAGCATGGGTGTTTAACGCACTAAAAGGCAGAGTTTAATTAATTTTAATTTCCATTTTGATGTTTGCCCTTAAATAAGGCGAGTTATTTTCAATTTCAACCTCTTTAAATCCATAGGCTTTATATAAATATATTGCATTTTTTAATTTCCTGTTTGAATATAAAATCATTGAATTATATTTTTTTTCCTTTGAAAATTCTAAGCACTTTTCTAGCAATCTCCTACCAATACCTAAATTTTGATAACTTGGTTTTACAGCCATCTTTGTTAGTTCAAAAATATTTTTATCTGAGGTAGGCATTAATGCTACAGTTCCGATTATTTCAAGATTATTTTTAGCAAAAAAAATCTCACCTCCTTTATCTATAATATATTTTTTTGAATTGGATAAAACTTTATAATCATATTCTTCAACTCTAAAAAATTTTTCAAGCCATTCAATATTTAATTCATAAAAGTTTTTTTCAAACTTATTTTCAAAATTTATAATATTTATATCCATTTATTTTAATTTACTTAATATTAATATCTTTAGAATATATTTCAAAAAAATAATGAAAAAATTAGTTGAATGCGTTCCAAACATTTCAGAAGGAAATGATCAATCAATAATAAATAAAATTGTTGAAACAGTAGATAAATATCCTGGTGTCAAACTCTTGAATGTTGATCCCGGTAAGGCTACTAACAGAACAGTTATAACTTTTGTTGGAGATGCAGATATAATTGTTGATGCGGCTTTTAAGCTAATTTCTAAAGCCAAAGAACTAATCGATATGAGCAAGCACCAAGGCGAACACCCAAGAATGGGTGCGGTTGATGTTTGTCCGTTAATCCCTATTTTTGGAATAAATATGGATGAAACTGTAAAACTTGCACATAATCTTTCAGAAAGAGTAGGAAAAGAACTTTCAATTCCAGTTTATTGCTACGAATATGCTGCAAAAGAAGAAAAAAGAAAAAATTTAGCTAACTGTCGATCTGGCGAATATGAAGGCTTAGAAAATAAATTTAAAGATGATGAATGGAAGCCTGACTATGGTCCTTCAATTTTTAACGAAGAAATAAAAAGGTCAGGTGCAACTGCAATCAGTGCAAGAGATTTTTTAATAGCCTACAATATAAATTTAAATACAACGTCTACAAGAAGAGCAAACGCTGTTGCATTCGACCTTAGAGAAGCTGGTAGGATAAAAAGGGAAGGCGGGAAATTGTCAGGAAAAATTTTAAAAGACAAAAATGATAACCCATTGCGTGTTCCTGGATACTTTAAAAATTTAAAAGGAATTGGGTGGTATATTCAGGAATATGAGATTGCTCAAATTTCATATAATATTACAAATATCAAAACTACTCCTTTACATGAGGTTTTCGACAAGACTTGTGAAAGAGCACAGAAAAGAGGGATGAGGGTTACTGGTTCAGAGTTAATAGGATTAGTACCTAAAAAAGTATTACTGGACGCAGGGAAATTCTATTTAGCCAAACAAAAAAGATCCAGAGCAATTCCTGAAAGTGAAATTATTCATATTGCAGTTAAATCTTTGGGATTAGACGAATTAGGATCATTTGATCCAAGTTCAAGGATTATTGAATATATGATTGACAATAAGGATAGAACTCTATCAAAAAAAACGATCACTGATTTCGCAAATTTAACATCAAGTGAATCACCTGCACCTGGTGGTGGGTCAATTTCGGCTTATTGTGGAGCCCTTGGTACATCATTAGCTGTAATGGTGGCAAACTTATCCGCTCATAAAAGAGGATGGGATCATAAATGGGAATACTATTCAGACTGTGGTGAGAGAGGCATGATTTTACAGTCTAAGCTTTTGGATTTGGTAGATGAAGATACTGACGCATTTAATTCAATAATGAATGCTTTTTCACTACCTAAGGAAACAGCTAAAGAAAAACAAATTAGAATCGATCAAATTCAAATCGCAACAAAAAATGCAATCGAAGTTCCTTTTAAAATAATGAAGATTTGTTTTGAATCATTGGAAGTTATCGAGGAAATGGCAAAAAATGGGAATCCAAATTCAATAACGGATGTTGGGGTTGCAATGCATTGTGCAAAAGCGGCTATTTATGGTGCATTTTTGAATGTAAGAATTAATTGTAATGATTTAAATGACAAGAACTTCGCAGAGGATATATTATCCCAAGGGACAAAAATTCTTGGAAAGACAGACTTAAAGGAGAAAAAAGTTTTAGCAATAGTTGATAAAAAATTATAATCTAATTCCCTTCAATTATTACCCTATCAATCAGATTATCAGCATAGTAGTAAGGTAAATCATTAATAGAGTTTATTTTTTTAGTAATAATCAGATTTGCAGACTTTCCTTTACTGATTGATCCTGCACTTGATGAAATACCCATTGCGTAAGCTCCATTCATTGTGGCAGCATTAATAGCTTGTTCAGTCGTCAGTTTTAATTTATTACAAGCCAGAGATAAAATAAAATTCATATTACCACTTGGGCAAGAACCTGGATTAAAATCAGTAGCAATGGCAAATGGTATACCATTCGAAATAAATTTCTTTGCTGGTGCATAGTTAATCCCTAAAAAGAAAGAACAACCAGGAAGGAAAACAGGCATTGTTTTACTATGCTTTAAAATATTAATTTCATCATCCTGAATTGTTTCCAAATGATCAACACTTAATGCATTATTTTCTACTGCAACTTTGATACCCCCAATTGAATTAAACTGATTAACGTGAACTTTTGATGGTATACTAAACTTCTTAGCTTCTTTTAATAAAATTGACAAGTCCTCTGTTGAAAAGTAATTTTTTTCACAAAAAATATCGACAAAATCAATCAATTTTTTATTCGCAAAATCCGGCAGCATACTATTAATAATAGAGTCAAAATACTTTTTTTTAGAAATTCCATTTGGAACAGCATGCGCACCTAAAAATGTTGATTTTATATTGATTGGTAAAGAATTTTTAAGTCTGTCAATAACTTTAAGCATTTTTAATTCTCCCTCATAGTTCAATCCATATCCAGATTTTATTTCTAAACTACCAGTACCATGGCTAATTAAGTTATTAATTCTTTTTTTAGATTCACTAAACAAATCATCTTCTGAGATATTATTAATCTGTGCAGAGGACTTTAAAATACCTCCGCCTTTTTTTGCAATTTCTTCATATGACAAGCCTTTAATTCTTTGAATATATTCATCTGATCTATTTCCGCTGAAGACGCAATGGGTATGGGAATCACACCATGCAGGTAAGATGATCTTGTGATCTGCATCAATTATTTCTACATCATTATTTTTAGGAACATCCGACATTTTTCCAAAATCACTAATTTTACCGTCTTTAATTAGTAAAAAGGCATTACTGATTGTGGGTAAATAATCCATTTCTTTGGCTGAAACAAAAGGAGTACTCTTATCTCGAATCTGAACAAGTTCTTTAATGTTTATAATTAACTTTGACATACAATTTTAAACAACTAAATCATGTTTTTTGGATCTACCCACTTATCATATTCTTGAGCTGTGAGGTAACCAGACTTAACCGCTTCTTCTTTAAGTGTGGTATTATTGTTATAAGCATTATTTGCTATCTCAGCAGCTTTATAATATCCAATTTTTGTATTTAATGCTGTAACTAGCATCAGAGAATTATCTAATTTATTTTTTATTGAATTAAGATTTGGTTTAATTCCCTTAACACAATTAGAAGTAAAGCTATTAATACCATCTGTTAAAAGGTTGGATGAGTTAATCAGATTGAATATAATTACTGGTTTAAAAACATTTAACTGAAAATGTCCCTGACTAGCAGAAAAAGTAATAGCAGAATCATTTCCAATTACCTGACTACAGATCATACATAAAGCTTCACATTGGGTAGGATTAACTTTTCCAGGCATAATTGAGCTGCCAGGCTCATTCGCAGGTAAAATTATTTCACCAATTCCACTTCTAGGACCAGATGATAACATTCTTATGTCATTGGATATTTTATTTAATGAAACAGCAATTTTTTTAAGAGAATTATGGCATTCAACCATAGCATCGTTTGAGGATAATGCCTCAAATTTGTTGGAGGCGGTTACAAAAGTATAACTAGTTTCATTTGATATTATTTTAGCTACTTTTTCAGAGTAACCCCTTGGAGTATTCAATCCAGTTCCAACCGCAGTTCCACCCAATGCAATTTCACAGATATATTTGAGTGAGTTCTCTAAACTTAAAATTCCATTTTCTATCTGCTTAGAAAAGGCAGAAAATTCTTGACCAAGTGTAATCGGCGTTGCGTCCATTAAGTGAGTTCTTCCAATTTTTACAATATTTCCGAACTCACCAACCTTTTTGTCAAGATTTAATTTAAGCTCTTTTAGCGCGGGTAGTGTTCTTTGTGTTAATATTTCATATGATGCTATGTGCATAGCCGTTGGAAATGTGTCATTTGATGACTGCGATTTGTTTACATCATCATTGGCTTTTATAAATTTTTCTTCACTTAAATCTTTTCCTAATATTTGTTGAGCTCTGTTAGAGATGACCTCGTTAATATTCATATTCGTTTGAGTTCCAGATCCGGTTTGCCAAACGACAAGTGGAAACTGATCATTATGCATTCCCTTTTTGATTTCATCACAAACCTTTGAAATGAGTTCCATTTTTTCTAAAGAGAGAACGCCACATGAATGATTTGTAATCGCTGCAGCTTTCTTTAAAATAGCGTAAGCTTTAATAATTTCAATTGGCATTGAAGAGGGTGGGCCTATTTTAAAATTATTTCTAGATCTTTCTGTTTGAGCGCCCCATAATTTATCTGCGGAAACTTTTACTTCACCCAAAGTATCTTTTTCAATTCTGTATTCCATGAGAACTTATTATGTTACAAATTTACACATTATAAGTAATTAAACACAAATCCAGCCGTATCGGTGTAAATAATTTAGTAATGTTAAAAATAATTCATTTTTAATTTTACGATAAAACAATCAATATATTATATTTGTTATATCAATAAATACTATATGTTTGAATTTGACCAATACCTTGGATTTTTAGCTTTTTTAACAATACTAACCATCGGTTTTTGGCTTTTCTTTGTTTTGCTCCTTTTTGTTATTCCATATTGGGTATTTGGTGCTTTAAAGGAAAGGATTGAGGATTTGATTGAAGAGCGAAGAAAAAAGTAATATTAAAAATCATAACCACCACCGTCATAACCACCACCCCTCATTTGTCTTCTATTTTGGTTTTTTTTCTGATTAAATCTATATGTAAAATTTAAAGTAGCAGATCTCTGACTCCATCTGAATTCAAAATCGTTATAAAAATTATCGTTAAAGGTTTCATTTTTCCATCCTCTTTGATCCAATAAGTCTTTTATATTCAACGTAATAGTAGCTTTTTCGTTAAATAACTCTTTACTAAAGGCCAAGTCTATAGAAAAATCACCATCGCTTCTGCTTACAGCTGTCTCATTAGGCCCTCTGACATTCATCCTGGTTTGCCAGTCGATTTTTCCTGGAAGAGTAAGTTTGTTATTTAGTCTAAAGCTCCAACTTACATTTTTATTGTCATACACAACATCTTCATAAGTGCCTTTAACTTCATTTTGAAATAGATTGAAATTTGAATTAATATTCCAGTTTCTTCCCTTTCTGTAGGAAAGGTTCAGTTCAAAACCAAATCTTTCATTTGTTGATAGATTAATAGGTGTTCTAACTACAATAGGGACATCAACTCCGTTAATTTCAGCAAATTGCCCTGTCTCCATAATCACAGTATTAATTGAATTAGTAGATCTTTGAAAGTAAGCTGAGGTATTCACTGTGAATGAGGACTCAAACCTTTTAAGGTATCCAAAATCTAAATTGTTAGAATAGGTAGGGGCTAAATAGGGGTTACCTTGCCATATCAAAATTGGGCTGATTTTAGTAGGGAAAGGATTAATGAACCTCGACCAAGGTCTTCTAATTCTTCTGTTGTAACCAAATGTCAAAGTTTCATCGTCAGAAATTTCTAACCCAAAGTTAAATGTTGGAAATAAACCTGTATCGTCAATATTTGTAAAATCTTGTGTGGTTAACTGATTAATGTTTTTTCTTGTATTCTCTAATCTTAGACCTAAAAGAAAAGAGAATTTATCTTCAACTTTAATTCCGTATTGTGAGTAAAATGCACTGATTCTTTCTTTGTATTGAAATAAATTAGTCTGATCTAAATCTTCTATAAACTCACTGTCAATGTTATCAAAAACCTTGTAGTCAGTTATATCATCTTCACTTTCTATCCTAATACCAGCTTCAAATTGTTGATTTTCGTCAATAGGAAAAACAAAATCAGATCTTATTAAATAAGACTCACTTTCAATATTTTCATCTACTCTCTCATTTAATATTTCATTTTCATCAATTAGTGATATTTCCCATTCTTTGGAGTTTCCATATTGAAGATCAACAGTAACAACCTTTCCTTGATCATTTAATTTTTTTTCGAAATTTAGGTTGTACTCACGATTATTATCTTCATCATTCTCAGAATCGTTCTGAATTATTGTATTAAGTACGGATGAATTAGAGTCAAGTTCTCTGATAGTATTTGATTCTAAATTATCGGAATTGTACTGATTGTAAAAAAACGATCCTATAAGAGATGTATTCTCGTTTATATACCATTCGAATCCATTATTAACAAAATATCCAGTACTGTTTCGCTCCCTAGTTCTGTCTTCACTAAAAAAAGTGCTTGGTTCTGGACCGTTAAAGTATTCAGTGATACCACTTGAACTACCGGGTCTTAATCTATCATATAAACTTGAGGAATTAAAAAAGTTTATTTTTCCGTTCCTGTAGTTAATATTTGACGAAATTGAATTTGATTTTGGATCTCCAACATTAGAACTCAAAGATCCGTTTAATCCAAGTTTTTTAGACTTCCTGAGTATAATATTAATTATCCCCCCACTACCTTCAGCCTCATATCTAGCAGAAGGTGACGTTATGACTTCTACCTTTTCGATTGCATCGGCGGGCAACTCTTTGATAAAAGAAGAATTAATTCCGACAAGCCTTGAGGGTTTTCCGTTTATAAGTATTCTGGCTGCATCATTTCCTCTTAAAAGAATATTACCGTCAATGTCTGTCGAAACCGATGGAATGTTGTCCAAAACATCAGTACCTGTTCCACCACGAACCGTTAAGTCTTTGCCGACAGTGTATATTTTTTTATCCAATCTAATTTCTACTGATGTTTCCTCAGCGATTATTTCAACTTCATCCAAAGATTCATAATCAAGCTCAAGCTGTATTTTTCCTAAATTTAAATTATTGTTTAGCTCTACATTGTTTAGAATTAAGTTTTTGAACGAGATAAATTCTATCAGAACATTATAATTGCCTTTTTTTGCTGAAACGGAAAACTGACCTGAATTATCGGTAATTCCTCCTGTAATAACGCTGCTATCAAGAGGGTCCAACAGAGTAATTGTTGCGTATTCTAAAAATTCGTCATTGTCCATACTAGAAACCATACCAGACATTATAAACTCCTTTGGCTGCGCGTAAGAGTAATCTTGAGAATATGTAAAATTTATTAAAATGGTAAAAAGAGAAAATAATAATTTATTTTTCATGTAGTTTGTTTTCAACCCTAACAGATCAAAACGCGTGCCACTAAAAATTTATTTAATATATGACCGATTTGTATTTAAATTAATTTATCTATATTCTCCTTAGGTCTTCCAATTACCGCCGCATCATTGGATTCGATTACAGGTCTCTCTATTAGTTTTGGTTCTTTTTGTAAAATTTTTATTATTTGATTTTCAGAAAGCTTTTTGTTTTTAAAATTTTCTTTCCAGACGCTTTCATTTTTCCTTACTAAATCTATTGCAGAAATTCCCAACTTTTTTAGCAGTGATTTGATATTTTTCTCTGAGATATTGTTTTTCAAATATTCAATAATTTCAAACTTCACTTTTTTTTCCTTGAGATATTCAATCCCTTCTCTAGATTTTCTACATCTTGGATTATGGTAGATTTTCATTCTATTTATTTTTTTGATTTGAATTAAACATTAGAAATGACTTTAGAAATTCATTCAAATTACCGTTTAGAAAATCTTCTGTATTTCCTGTTTCAGATCCGGTTCTTAAATCTTTAATTAACTTATAGGGGTGTAGTACATAATTTCTTATTTGACTTCCCCATTCGATTTTTTTCTTTTCAGATTCAATCTCTGATCTTTTCTCATTTTTCTTTTTAATTTCAATTTCATAAAGTTGAGATTTCAGCATCTGCATAGCTCTAACTTTATTATCAAGTTGAGATCTCGTTTCAGAGCATGTAATCTGGATTCCAGTTGGCTTGTGGGTGATTTGGACCTTAGTTTCAATCTTATTTACACTTTGACCACCAGCTCCACTAGATCTGGAGGTATTGACTTCAATATCGGACTGATTTATTTCTATGTTTATTGAATCGTCTGCTAAGGGGTATACATAGACAGATGCAAAACTAGTGTGTCTTTTTGCATTTGAATCAAAGGGTGAAATCCTAACAAGTCTGTGAACACCGTTTTCCCCCTTTAGCCATCCGAAAGCAAAATCACCTTCAAATTTTAAAGTAGCAGTTTTAATCCCTGCGGATTCTCCGTCTTGTTCATTGAGTTTAGATACTTTAAAATTATTTTTTTCACCAAACATTACATACATTCTCATTAACATTTGTGCCCAATCGCAGCTCTCGGTTCCACCAGCACCAGCTGTTATTTGTAAAACAGCGTCCATATTATCACTTTCATCAGAAAGCATTGTTTTAAATTCGAGTTCTTTTAGTATTTCTTCACTAACTGTGAATTGTTTTAAAACCTCATTCTCAGAACATTCTTCAGCCTTGTTAAAATCGTATAAAATCTCCAAATCAGAGATACTTTCTTGTAAAGAATTTATGTCACTAATCCATTTTTTTAAAAATTTTATTTTTTTTAAAACAGTTTGTGCGTTTGAAGAGTCATCCCAAAAACCAGGAACAATGGTTTTTTCTTCTTCGACTTGTAGGCTAGATTTTTTATGATCGAAGTCAAAGATACCCCCTTAACGCATCCAGGCGATTCTTAAGTGATTGTATTTGGTCTTGGGTTACCATGCTGTAAAATTAATACTAATTAAACAAGATCAGAATATTTTTATTAAAAATTTATATTGTGTAGATTTAATAAAAAATTAAACAACATGTATTTTAAAAAAATTGTCGTGCTACTTCTGTTTTTTTGTGTCAATTTGACTTTATCAGAGGACAAAGAATTTAAAGGATTTTTTAATTTTTCATATGATGAGTCTAAGGATAAGATTTTTCTAAAAGTTGATAAACTTGATCATGAGTTTTTATATGTTGGATCACTTGCATCTGGTGTTGGATCAAACGATATTGGACTAGACAGGGGGCAATTGGGCTCAGAGAGAGTGGTAAAGTTTATTAAAAAAGGAAATAAACTGCTGTTGATTGAACCAAATCTTTATTACCGAGCTGAGTCAGAAAATGAAAGCGAAAAAAAAAGTGTTGAACAAGCCTTTGCTAAATCGGTAATTTTTGGATTTGAAATAGTCGAAAATAAAGGTGAATCTTATGTAATTGATCTTACTCCTTTTTTACTTTATGATAGGCACGGAGTTGCAAAAAGATTGAAAGATAACAAACAAGGCTCATACAAAGTTGATAAATCTAAAAGTGCAATCGAGATTGAAAACACAAAAGCTTTTCCAGAAAATATAGAATTTGAAGCTTTGTTAACTTTTTCTGGTGAAGCTAAAGGAAATTTGATTAGAAGTGTAGCTCCAGACCCTAATAATGTTACTGTTTTTCAGCATCATTCTTTTATCAAACTTCCAGATAATAATTACAATCCTAGAAAATTTGATCCAAGAAGTGGGGCAATTTCAATTTCGTTCATGGATTATTCTACTCCAATTGTAGAACCAATTACAAAAAAATATATAATAAGGCACAGGTTAGAAAAGAAAAATCCCGAGTTGGCCCTTTCTGAGCCTGTAGAGCCAATTATTTATTATTTAGACCCTGGAACTCCTGAACCTGTAAAAAGCGCACTTATAGACGGTGGCAAATGGTGGAATCAAGCATATGAATCTATTGGATTTAAAGACGCTTTTCAGGTTAAAATACTTCCTGATGGTGTTGATCCTTTGGATTGTAGATACAATGTGATTCAATGGGTGCACAGATCAACCAGAGGCTGGAGTTATGGTGCCAGTGTTATCGACCCAAGAACAGGTGAAATTATCAAAGGCCATGTGAGTTTAGGGAGTCTTCGTATTAGACAAGATTACATGATAGCTCAAGCGTTGACTAAGGATCCATTTATTTCAGAAAAAAATAACAATAAAATGTTGGAATTGGCAATCTCGAGAATAAGACAGTTGAGTGCACATGAAATTGGTCATACAATTGGTTTTACTCATAATTTTGCAGCCAGCTCCAATGATAGGGCTTCTGTGATGGATTATCCACATCCTTTGGTGAATATCGAAGATGATAAAATTGTCTTTGATAATGCATATGATACAGGAATAGGAGAGTGGGATAAAGTTACAGTTGCATACAGTTACAGTGATTTTAAAACTGACCAGGATGAAGAATATGAATTAAATAAAATTCTAGAAAAATCTACAAAAGATGGTTTGAGGTTTATCAGTGATAGTGATGCTCGTTCGGTTGATGGCTCTCATGCTTATGCTCATCTTTGGGATAATGGGGATACAGCTTACTCGGGGTTAGAAAAAGTAATTCACATAAGGGAAAAAGCGATTCAAAATTTTTCAAAGTATAATGTTCCTGCTGGTACACCAAACTCAGTCCTAGAGGATGTTTTTGTCCCCTTATACTTTTTTCATAGATATCAAACAGAAGCTACCGCAAAAATTATTGGTGGTATGGATTATAATTATTCTTTAATAGGCGATAATCAAACTCAATTTCATTTTTTGGATATGGATACTCAATTAGCAGCACTAAATTCTCTAATGAAAACTATTTCACCCAATTTTTTAGCAATTCCAAAGGAGAAGTTGAAGCTATTCCCACCAAGAGCTTTCGGTTATCCTAGAACCAGAGAATCTTTTAAATCAAATTTAGGAGTAGCTTTTGATCCTTTTTCGGTTAGTGAAACATCTGCTGATATGACATTAAGTTTAATTTTAAGACCTAAAAGACTCAACAGATTAATATTACAACATTCTCTTGATAATTCTAATCTCAGCCTAGAAGATTTATATGATTTTATTATAGCTAAAACAATTCTTTTAAAAACAAATAATGTCACATCGAATCAAGACTCCTATCATGATGAAGTTCAGCACATTGTAAATGTAGCCTTATTGAATAATATTTTTAAGGTTGTTAATGACTCAAGTACTTTTTCACAGGTAAAAAATATTAGCAATCAATTCTTAAAGAAAATTACTCAAGAACTATTATCTAAAAAAAGAAAAGATTATAAACTTTCAAAATATTCAAGTTACTATGTTAGAATGATTTCGGATTTCAACGAAGACCCAAAAGAATATCTAATCAAAGATTCTTTAAAAATCCCTGATGGGTCTCCAATCGGAACAGACAGTTGTAATTATATCCCTATGAAATGATAGATTTAAGAAGCGATACTATTACTAGGCCAACTCAAAAAATGCTAGACGCTATGCTTAGCGCGAAAGTAGGTGATGATGTCTATGGTGAGGACCCAACAACAAAGGAACTAGAAAGTTGCATTGCACATTATTTTGGAATGGATAATGCTATGTTTTTCCCATCAGGTACTATGGCTAATCAAGCTGCTATAAAATTACATACTAATCCAGGTGATCAGGTTATTGCTCATGAGTATTCGCATGTTTATAATTATGAGGGTGGCGGAGCATCATTTAACAGTGGAGTTTCTTTTAAATTATTAAAAGGTGAAAAAGGTTTTTTTTCCTCAGATCAATTGTGTGATGCAATTAATCCTAAAGAATTTTATCATTCTCCCTTAACAAAGTTAGTTTGCATTGAAAATACTACAAATAAAGGAGGTGGATCATGTTGGGATTTTAATGACTTTTCCGAGATTAGTAAAATTTGTAAAAAAAACAAACTAGGAATTCATATGGATGGTGCTAGAATTTGGAATTCAATAGTAGCTAAAAAAGACAATCCAAAGATTTACGGAGATTATTTTGACACCATGTCTGTATGTTTGAGTAAAGGCTTAGGATGCCCAATAGGCTCTGTTCTTGTGGGTAAAAAGGAATTCATTGATAAAGCACTTAGGGTAAGAAAGATCCTGGGTGGAGGTATGAGACAAGTAGGATATCTTGCAGCTGCTGGATTATACGCTCTAGAAAATAACATTTCCAGGATGTCACATGATCACAATAGAGCAAAAGAAATTGGTTTACTTTTTTCAAAAAAGTCTTTCGTACAAAATGTAAATGATATCGAGACAAACATTGTAATAATAGAACTATCAAAAGGTACCAGTAAACAAGATATTGTTGACTACTTTACAGAGAAAGACATTGTTTTTGATTGGAATTCGATGGGAAAAGAAAAAATCAGAATTGTAACTCATCTAAACCACACAGATAGTGATCAGCAATATCTTATTGAAGCGATAGATAATTATAATATATAATTTATTATTCAGCCAAAAATCTTGTATTTTTGTATCACTCTTGCACAGTGATTTTTTCAATATAATATGAAAAAAAATAAAAATGTTGTAAATAGTTTATTGGAGCTGGTGGGAAATACTCCCTTAGTAAAAATAGATAAGCTAACCAAAAACTTTTCAGGTACTTTTTTAGCAAAGCTTGAACTGACAAATCCTGGACATTCTTCAAAAGATAGAATAGCTTTACATATTGTAGAATCTGCTGAAAGAAAAGGTATTTTAAAACCTGGAGATACAATTATTGAAACAACATCAGGAAATACTGGTTTCAGCTTAGCTATGGTTTCATTAATCAAAGGATATAACTGTATACTAGCTGTTTCCTCTAAATCTTCAAATGATAAAATTGATATGCTAAAGGCAATGGGAGCGAAGGTTTATGTTTGTCCGGCCAATGTTTCTGCCGACGATCCCAGGTCATACTATGAAGTAGCAAAAAGACTTCACAGTGAGATAAAAGGATCGATTTATATAAATCAATATTTTAATGATTTAAATTCAGACGCGCATTATATGAGTACAGGTCCTGAAATATGGGATCAAACAGACGGTCAAATTTCCCACTTAGTAGTCTGTAGTGGAACTGGTGGAACGATTTCGGGAACTGCTAAATTTCTAAAGGAAAAAAATCCTAATATCAAAATTATTGGTGTTGATGCCTACGGTTCAATTTTAAAGAAATATCATGAAACTGGTGAGTTTGACGAAAATGAAATATATCCCTACAGAATCGAAGGTTTAGGTAAAAATTTAATACCCTCCGTTACTGATTTTAGCATAATTGATAAATTTGTAAAGGTTACTGACGAGGACAGCGCACATTCTGCTAGAGAAATCGTCAAATCTGAAGGTATTTTTGCAGGATATACTAGTGGCGCAGCATTTCAAGCTGTGAAACAACTAAACGAAAAAGGAGAATTTAAAGATTCAGATATTGTAGTGATTATTTTTCCGGATCATGGATCAAGATACCTAAGTAAAATTTACAGTGATAAATGGATGGAAAATGAAGGATTTTTAGACACAAAACATGAAATTAATAATAACGAAGTTCAATACATCAGAAAATAATGAGAGATTTATTTGAAAGAATGCGTCAAGACAAAGGGCCTCTTGGAAAATGGGCGGATTTAGCAGAGGGTTATTTTGCTTTTCCTAAGCTAGAGGGAGATATTTCAAGCAGAATGAGATTTAACGGCAAGGAGGTTATTACCTGGAGTGTAAATGACTACTTGGGTTTGGCTAATGTCCCAGAAGTCAGAAAAATTGATGCAGAAGCAGCTGCCAAGTATGGTTCAGCTTATCCTATGGGTGCAAGATTAATGTCTGGTCATACAGATTTACATGAGAAACTTCAGAATCAGTTAGCTGAGTTTGTTAATAAAGAAGCTGCATATGTTTTAAATTTTGGATATCAAGGTATACTATCAACTATTGATTCTTTAGTTAGTAAAAATGATGTTATAGTTTATGATATTGATTCTCATGCTTGTATTATTGACGGAGTTAGACTTCACTTAGGTAAAAGATTTACATATCAGCATAATGATATGAAAAGTTTAGAAAAAAATTTAGAAAGAGCAACCAAAATCGCAAACGAAACTAACGGCGGTATATTGGTCATTTCAGAGGGTGTTTTTGGAATGCGTGGAGAACAGGGAAAGCTAAAAGAAATTGTTGAACTCAAGAAAAAATTTAGTTTTAGATTATTAGTTGATGATGCTCACGGTTTTGGAACATTAGGAAATACTGGAGCTGGAGCAGGTGAGGAGCAGGGAGTTCAGGACGAAATCGATGTATATTTTGCAACTTTTGCAAAATCAATGGCAAGTACAGGTGCATTCATTGCATCTGATAAAGATATTATTGATTTTTTAAAGTATAATATGAGATCTCAAGTTTTTGCAAAATCTTTACAAATGCAGTTAGTCGAAGGAATATTGAAGAGATTAGAGATGTTAAGAACTAAACCCGAAATAAAACAAAAATTGTGGGATAATGTAAATAAACTGCAAAGTGGTTTAAAGGAAAGAGGTTTTGACATTGGAACCACTCAAAGTTGTGTTACTCCTGTATACCTAAAAGGATCTATCCCAGAAGCATTTGCATTAGTTAAGGATCTAAGGGAAAACTATAGAATATTTTGTTCAATAGTGGTTTATCCGGTTATACCCAAAGGTCTTATACTGCTTAGGCTTATCCCAACAGCTTCTCATAATTTTATAGACATAGAAGAGACACTAGATGCCTTTTCATCAATAAGGGAAAGACTGGTCTCAGGTGTATATAGAAAGATTTCAGAAAAACTAATGTAGCTCTACTTTATAAGTAGATCTAGTTTTTATCAGCTTTGGGTTAAAATTCTTCCAAATCTTGTCTATTGATAAATTATCGATAAGCTCGGGTGTTCTTCTGCATATTTTAATTCCCTTATTTTTAAGTGTCTGTATGAAAGAGTTAAATATTATAGCAGTTACACCAAGCTTTTGATATTCTGGGTGTATGCCTATCAGATATAGAGTTACATCTCTATTGAATTTTTTAGCATGCAATAGGTGTAAAAAACCAAATGGAAATAATTTTCCTTTGGTTTTTTGAAGTGCTTTTGCAAATGACGGCATAATGATAGCAAAAGCTACAATCTTACCATCTTTATTTTCAACAAACTTTATATACTGAGGATTGATAAATTTCAAAAATTTCTCTTTCATATACTCTTTTTGTTTTTCAGAAATTTTTACAAAAGAGGACAGTTTTGAATACGATTCATTAAATAAATCAAACATTTCATTAGCTCTACCCATTACTGTGTTGGTTGAATAGAAGTTAACTTCTTTTAGATTATTTCTTTTTTTTACTATTCTACTCATCTTTTCGTAGTAACCTATATCTATATCATGAAACATAAAAGTTTTTTCATGAAAGGTTTTTTCAACTTTCAAACCAAATTTTTCATAGTGAAATTTATAGTAATCATAATTATAATTAGTTATCATAGTTCCAATAATATCAAAACCACTTGTTAATACTCCAACTTTATCAAGATTACTAAATCCCATCGGCCCCTCCATGTAATCAAGTTTGTTGGCTTTGCCTATTTCAATTACTTTTTCAAAAAGTTTTTTACTAACACTATATTTATCTATAAAATCAAACCATCCAAATCTTATTTTACTTGTCTTTTGCTCTCTTACTTCATACCAATTGATAATTACAGCAATTCTACCGACAATTTTATTATTTTCAATTGCGATAAACATTTGAACACTGGAATCTTTTAAATTGGGGTTTAAGTCTTCGTTAAAACTACTAATTTCCTGATCAATTAACGGAGGAACCCAATACTTTGAATTTTTATATAGTTCAAATGGAAACATTACAAAACTTTTCAAATCTTTTTTTTCAGATACTTTTTTTAAATAAATCATTTATTTGATTTTAAATTGAGTCTATAGCTTATGCCTAAGTTTATATGGTTTATTCGAGGAGTTTCTTTAAAATTAATTGTTGTACCTAAATCAATTTGTAGTTGATCAGAGAATAGATGAGCTATTCCTAAACTAAACAAATTATCTGCGTAAAAATCACTTTTAATCCCTTGACTTTCAAGGTATCCGATTAGGTTTTCTTTAAATGCATGTGTTAGTGAAATTATATATTCAAAATCATTTTGAGAAGTTCCGATTCTGTCCAAAATTAAATTTATAATTATCACAGATCTATAAGTTATATTACTTTGAGAAAAAATTGCAACCGATGGACTTATACCGTTTAAATTAGAGCTGGTAAATGGGTTGTTTCTTGAATCCAAATTCATTCCTGCATATGCAGAAATTGCGGGGATAAGATTTTTCCATTTAAATTTTTTATCTGCAAAATAGCTGTAAAGATTAGGCTTGTCAATTTGCCCCTTATTTGGGTCGAAAATTAAATATTTGGCTCCAACTTTAAATTTTTTAAAGTTTTTCCTTTCAAATCTATTTGGAGGTGAATATCTATTGTCCTTGAAATTATCTGCCTGATAGACTCCGTCAACTATTAATTCAAGTTTTTCATAGAGAAAACCATATCTAATTTTAAAGTCTGATCCAATCCCCTTAATTTCATAGTTTAATAAATCATGATTTTCATTAGTAAAATAAAAACCACTTTCAAGTTGTAATATATTTTTACCAACGGAAAATGAACCAGATGAATTTCCTGGTCTATTAGAATTAATAATATCTGTATACTGCGCAGATATACAGTCAAATTTGATTAAAAATATAAAAATTAATAATAAAAAAAATCTACTCACAGCTATAGGAATCCTAACAAATATAAATCTTATAATTTAATAACATATTAACTTTTTTTGAATTGTTAGAGTTGTAAATTTGTATTATGAAGTTTTTAATATATTTAGTCCTGTTTTACATCGGCTTTAAGTTTTTTTCAAGACTATTCTATTTGTTTTTATTTAATAAGATAAAACAAAAACAAACTGATTTTTACAGATCTAAAGATGCTAAAAAGAGTAAAGAAGGTGAGGTCTCAATTAATAAAATGCCAAATAAGAATTCTAAAAAATCTCAAAAACTAGGCGACTATATTGATTATGAAGAAATTGATTAAAAAAATGTCCGAGTATAAAATGAAGATTATAAAACATTTTTCAGCTGTTGTATTTTTTGTAATTGTTTCCCTAGTGTTTTTTTTTCCTGTTTTAGAGGGTAAAAAAATTCTTCAGAATGATATTATACAGTATTCCGGGATGTCTAAGGAATTGAAAGATTTTAGAATTGAGAACGGAAACGAAACATATTGGGTAAACAATGCTTTTTCGGGAATGCCGACTTATCAGCTTGGAGCAAAATACCCCCATAACTATATCAAAGAATTAGATCTATTTGTTAGGTTTTTACCAAGACCTGCAGATTATTTATTTCTTTATCTTTTAGGTTTTTACTTTCTGATGTTAAGTTTAAAGGTGGATTACAGGCTTGCTATTTTGGGGTCCCTTTGCTTTAGCTTATCCACATATTTGATAGTTATAATCGGAGCTGGTCACAACGCTAAGGCACATGCAATTGCTTACATGCCATTCGTTCTAGCTTCAATTGTTTATGTTACCCGAAGGAAATATTTGATAGGTTTTTTTCTTACGACTATATTTTTAGGCTTGCAGTTTACTGCAAATCACTTTCAGATGACATATTATTTGATGTTTGTTGTTATAGCTATGGCTGTTTGGTTTGTAAACAAATGTGTCAAAAATCATGATAGAACTCATCTGATTAAATCAGTTATTACTTTACTCTCAGCATTAATTTTTGCACTTTTATTAAACGCCTCTAACTTGTTAGCTACTATAGAGTACTCAAATGAATCAACAAGAGGTGATGCTTCATCGCTTAGTATTAGACCTGATGGGAGTGTTTTTGAGAAGGAGTCAGATGGATTAAATAAAGAATACATAACACAATGGAGTTATGGTTTTTTTGAAAGTTTAAACTTATTTATTCCAAAAATTATGGGCGGAGGTTCTTCAGAAGAATTAAGTAAGGATTCTGAATTTTATGGTTTTTTAAGACAAAATGGTTACAACTCTATCGAATCTTTACAAATTGTAAAAAATAGCCCAACATATTGGGGTAATCAACCATTTGTCGAAGCACCTGCTTATATTGGAATAACTGTTTTCTTTTTATTTGTTTTTTCGATATTTCTCTACAGGGGACAACATAAGGGATGGATTTTGGCTGCTATTATAGCCTCATTACTTTTATCGTATGGTAAAAATTTAGAATTTTTGACAAATTTTTTAATTGAACACTTCCCTTTGTATAATAAGTTTAGAGCCGTTGCTTCAATTCAGGTGATTTTAGAGCTATGTGTGCCTATATTATCCATTCTTGGTCTGTCAACAATGTTTAGTAATAAGATAGCATTAAAAGAAAAGTTCAAGGCACTGAATTCCACATTATTATTATTTGTAATTACGATTTCTGTTTTATATCTGTTTAGAGGTTATCTGTCTTTTTCTGGAATTTCAGACACATATATGGATGAAGGTTTGGTAGATGTCCTTATAGATGATAGAAAAAACATGTACATAAATCAGCTGATTAGAACATTGTTTTTTGTTTCTGTTATCTATTTATTAATGTTTTTGTATTTAAATTCGAAATTTAAGAGAGGTTTATTAGTATTCTTTTTAGGTTTACTAATATCTTTTGATCTTGTTTCGTTTTCTAAAAATTATGTAAATGAGAATAACTTTACCAAAGCTAGTCTTGTTGACAACCCTTATCAATCAGAAGATATATACGAGGATATACTAAAAGACAAATCAGATTTTAGAGTTTTAGACTTAACAGACAATTCAACAAAAACAAATTATTTTTTCAATTCCCTAAAAGGTTATCACGCAGCAAAACTGGGTAGGTATAATGATATACTAGAATTCTATGTAAATAAAACAAATATGAAATCACTTGATATGTTAAATACCAAATACATAATATATAACGATGAGGATGTTAAAAATGTTTATGTTAATGATGATATCCCTGGAAGTGCATGGTTTGTTAATGAAAATTTTAACGTTAAGTCAGATAATGATGAAATTTTGAGTCTAGATTCATTAAATTTTAGAAACTTTTCGGTTTCTCAAGATTTTGTCACAAAAAAATATAAAAATTCTAATTATAAAGTAGATTTAATTGAAAAGAAATCAAATTATTTGAAGTACATGGTTGAAACAGATGCTCCAGGCTTAATTATATTTTCTGAGATATATTATCCTCACGGATGGAATTCATATATTAATGGAGAAATTGTCTCACATTTTAGATTTAACTATATTTTAAGGGGTCTAGAGGTGCCAAACGGAAAACATCAAGTGGAGTTTAAATTTGAGCCAGAAGTCGTTGAATTAGGGGGTAAAATTAGCCTATTTAGTACAATTTCCTTTATTTTAATTATGATGTTTATGACTATAAATAGAAAAAATTGGATAAAAAGGTTCTAATTATTACATACTATTGGCCACCAGCTGGGGGTCCTGGAGTTCAAAGGTGGTTAAAATTTGTAAAATATTTACCTCAATATAGTATAAAGCCAATCGTATATATTCCAAAAAAACCTAATTATCCCATTTATGATTATTCATTAAATAATGATCTAAGTTTACCACCTGAAACCCTTGAGCAGCCTATAATCGAAATTTCTAATTTCCTTCCAAAATTTGGCTCCATAGATTCAATTAGATCTGGTAATGTTTCGGTTCCAAACAAGCAGTCATTATTTCAGAAAATATTATTTTTTTTTAGAGGAAACCTGTTTATTCCAGACATGAAAATATTCTGGAAAAAAAAATCCATAAATTTTTTACATGATTATTTATCTAGAAATAAAATTGATGTTGTAATTACTACTGGCCCACCTCACAGTCTTCACTTAATAGGTCTAGGTTTAAAAAGAAAGATGAATATTAAATGGATTGCAGATTTTAGAGACCCGTGGGTCAACCTTAATTATCTAAATCGGTTTCACTTGTTGCCTTTTGTAAAAAAACAGCACAAAATAATGAGAAATAGTGTATTGTGTCAAGCTGACTCTGTTATTGTCACATCTGAAAAATTAAAAAAATTATACAAAAAAATAACTCCCAATGTATATAAAATAACCAATGGTTTTGATTATGAATATGCAGACATTAATTCAAATTCTAAATTTATCATTTCACATATTGGTTCACTCTATAATGAAAGAAACCCATTATTATTATGGGATATTTTAGAAGAATTATGTTTAAAGGTTAAAAGATTTAAAGATAATTTTCAACTAAACTTAATCGGAAACACTAGTGAAAAGATAAAACATTTATTAAGAGATAGAAATTTTAATTCAAATATCAAATACATTGATTACGTCCCCAATAATAAGGCTATAAAACACATGTTCTTTAGTGAAGCTCTTTTGATGGTTGAATCAAACGAGATTGAGTCATCATATGCTATTCCGGCTAAATTATTTGATTACATGGGGTCAAATCGGCCTATTATTGCGATTGGTCCAGAAAATTCTGAGGTGAAAGATATTTTATCTGAAACAAAATCAGGAAAATATTTTTCTCATCAAGATTCCTCATCATTAAAATCATATATTTTAGATTTATACAAAGCATTTGAGAATAGTTCAATTTCTACAAATTCTAAGGATGTAGATAAATACTCAAGAAAAAACTTAACCAGATCACTATCGGCTTTGATCAATGAGGTTATATTAAAAAAGTAAAAGCCCTGTAATTTTAGGAAAGATACAGGGCTTAAAACTAACTATTCAATAAATTAAACTAACCAACACGTTTAAAACAAATGGCGTGCCAAACTTTTTTTAGGTCATCTTTTTTAGATTAATCGCAGTAAGAGTTTCTTTGTCATAAAATTCTGTTAATGATCCTTGATAAACCACATCTCCTCCCTTAGTTCCGCCATATGGACCGAGATCAATTATATAATCTGAGGATTTGATAACCTCCATATTGTGTTCTATGATTATAACAGAATTATCATTTTCAATAAGCTCATTAATTGATATTAAGAGCTTTTTAATATCATCAGTATGTAACCCTGTTGTTGGTTCATCAAATAAAAACAGTCCATTTTTGGATTTGTTTTTAACAGATAAAAAATATGCTAATTTAACCCTTTGTGCTTCACCACCTGAAAGGGTAGAAGAGCTTTGGCCTAGTTTTATGTAACCAAGTCCTACTTTTTTTAATACTTCAAGTTTATTACAAATCTTTCTTTCGTTCAATTTGTAAAAAAATGAAATAGCATCTTCAACTGTAAAGTTTAAAACATCAGCAATGTTTTTGTCAGATATTTTCACCTCAAGAATTTCTTTTTTAAATCTTTTACCATCACAACTATCACATTTTAAACTTACGTCAGGCATAAACTGCATTTCAATAGTATTAATTCCTTCTCCTTTACATCCATCACATCTACCTCCATCAACATTAAATGAAAAATGTTTTGGTTTGTATCCTCTAATTATACTTTCTCTTTGTTGTGAAAATAGTTTTCTTATATCATCATATGCCTTGATGTAAGTAACAGGATTAGATCTTGAGGACTTTCCGATAGCTTTTTGACTAATATATTCTACAAACTTTATTAATTTTAGATCTCCTGAAATTTCGTCAAATTCACCAGGTTTAAGCGAAAAATCGTTAAAATGGTTTAAAAAAGCCGGATAAACTATTTTGTTTACAAGAGTACTTTTTCCTGACCCTGAAACACCTGTAATCGTAACCAGTGAATTTAGAGGTATTTCAACATTTATATTTTTCAAATTATTTTCTCTTATTCCGGCAATAAAAATTTTATTTTTTGATTTACGATTTTCATTGTTTTTTTTGATACTTTTTTTACCGTTTAGATAATCAGCGGTTAAAGAATTTGCTTTTAGTATCATTTTGTAATCACCCTGAGCTACTATTTCCCCTCCAAGTGTTCCAGCATTTGGTCCAATATCAATTATATAATCTGCAGATTTAATAATTTCTTCATCATGCTCAACAACAATAACAGTATTGCCAAGATCTTTTAATTCTTTTATAATTTTAATCAATCTTTGTGTATCATATGAGTGGAGTCCTATGCTAGGCTCATCTAGTATATATAATGAACCTGTTAAATTACTACCTATACAGGTTGCTAAATTTATTCTCTGACTTTCACCTCCAGAAAGTGTACTTGATTTTCTGTTTAATGTAAGGTAACCAAGTCCCAAGTTATTTAAACAACTAACTCTGTCAGAAATTTCATTTAGGATTCTATTATTAGCTATTTTAATCTGTTTGATAAATTTTTCAAGATCTGTAATAGGCATATTTATAATATCAAAAATATTAGTATCATTTATTTTTACATAACCAGCCTCTTTTTTTAATCGATTACCATTACATGAATTACAAGATGTTTTACCACGATATCTTGAAAGCATAACTCTATTTTGAATTTTATAAAGTTTAGCTTCTAATTTTTTGAAAAATTTATCGATACCAATAATTTTCTTATTCCCTTCCCATAGTAATTTTTTTTGTGATTCGGTTAACTTATGATATGGTCTGTGAATTGGAAAGTTAAATTCAGCCGAATTTTTAACAAATAAGTTTTTATACTTAATTAATTTTTTTCCTCTCCATGGGAAAACTGCACCATCAAACACAGAAAGAGAAGTATTTGGAATTACAAGTTTTTCGTCTATACCGACAATGTCACCGTATCCTTCACATTTTGGACATGCGCCATGCGGATTATTGAAGCTGAAAAAGTTTGTGTCTGGTGTGTTAAATTTTATTCCGTCAATTTCAAGTAAAGTGTTATAATCAGTAGAAATATTTTTCGTTAAATTTTTTAATTGACACTTCCCCTTTCCTTCAAAGACTGCAGTTTCTATTGAGTCGGCAATTCTACTCAAAAATTCTTTGGAATCATTGCAAACTATTCTGTCAATTATTAAAAATACTTTATTAAAATTCTTTATTATATCGTTCTTGATCTCAGATAATTTATAGATTTTTTCCTCATAAAATATCCTATTATAATTCTGATTTATTAGTGATTTAATCTTCTCGTCAAAGTTTTCAAAATTAAAATTTTGAATTTTCGTTACAATTAATATTTTATCACCGTCTTGTTGGACTTTAATGTAATCTAAAATTTCAGATATTGTATTTTTTCTAACTTCTTTCCCAGAAATAGGGGAGTATGTTTTTCCGTATCTTGAAAATAAAAGTTTGAAATAATCATATATTTCTGTTTTGGTACCAACCGTGGACCTAGGATTTGAAGATGAAATCTTTTGTTCTAAGGCAATGGCTGGAGAAAGCCCAGTGATTTTACTTACTTTTGGTTTTTCTATCCTTTCTAAAAATTGCCTTGCATAACTGGATAAACTTTCTACATATCGTCTTTGACCTTCAGCATAAATTGTATCAAAAGCCAGCGAAGACTTACCACTTCCTGATACTCCTGTGATCACTACAAACTTCTTTTTTGGAATTTCAAGATTGATATTTTTTAGATTGTGCATTTTAGCACCTTCAATCTTTATAAATTCTTTTGTTTTCTTAATCGACTCCATTCAAAGATTAACATACAAATATAATGCTAAAAAATTTTTGACAACTCGCAACTTAGTGGTCAATTTTGAATTTTATTAAATTAAAATGTATATTTGAAATATAAAATATCTGCCTATAGAATAACATTACTCAAAAAATCTAATTAAAACTCAGTTTTAGTAATCAAGTAATGTTATGAAAAAACCTATTATTGCAGATTCCCAATTAGTTTCCCGTTATATTCATGGGGACGAAAAATCCTTAGAGGTTCTAATCAGAAGACACAAACAAAGAATATATAGTTTTATTTTTTCAAAGGTGTATGATAGAGATTTAACTGAAGATATTTTTCAAGACACCTTCATTAAAGTTATTCGCACCTTAAGACTAGGAAACTACAATGAGGAAGGTAAGTTTATCTCGTGGGTTATGAGAATAGCACACAATCTGGTAATAGATCATTTTAGAAAGAATTCGAGAATACCAAAATTTGAAAATTCAAACGATTTTGATATTTTCTCAGTCTTAAAAAATACCGATATAGATATAGAAAACAAGATGATAAAAGATCAAATACTTAATGAGGTAAAGAAAATTATTGATTTTCTTCCAGAAGATCAAAAAGAAGTTCTAGTAGATAGGTATTACAATGATCTCAGTTTTAAAGAGATTTCAGAAAAAACAGGAGTTAGTATTAATACATCTTTGGGTAGAATGAGATATGCCCTGATTAATCTCAGAAATATTATAAAAAAGAAAAATATAGTTTTGACGAATTAGGACAATATCAGCTGGTTTTTATCGTTATAAAAAAAAATAATGAATGGAAAAAAACTACTTTTCTCAAGAACAATTAGCTCTTGAGCCTAAAGCAAAAACTATTAATTTCATTTTAAATTACTCAAAGTCAATCTCTGTTCTAAGACTAAATTCTAAGAAAGTACTTATTGATTTAAATTAGTTTATTTAAGATAGATTTTCTGCCAACTTTTTTTGTGATAATATCCTTTTCGATATTCCAGCCCCTGGCGGGAGAATATTTTCTTGCATAATATATTATCTGTAGGTGAAGTTTGTTCCATTTTTCTATTGGGAAAAGTCTTTTCGCATCTTTTTCAGTTTGTTTCACATTTTTGCCATTACTCAGGCCCCATCGGTACATCAATCTATGAATATGAGTGTCGACAGGGAAAGCCGGAACGTCAAATGCTTGAGACATTACAACACTAGCAGTTTTATGCCCAACAGCTGGTAGTTCCTCTAAATCTTCAAAGTTATTAGGGACCTCACCCTTATGTTTTTCGATAATAATTTTACTTAATCCATAAATCCCCTTACTTTTCATTGGAGACAAACCACATGGCTTAATGATCTCTTTGATCTCCTCTACGCTTAACTTAATCATGTCATGGGGATTATCAGCTTTTTTAAATAAGTGTGGTGTAATTAAATTGACCCTTTCATCTGTACATTGAGCAGATAATAAAACAGCAATGAGAAGAGTATACGGATCTTTATGATTCAATGGAACCGGAACGGTGGGAAATAAATTTTCCAGTTCATTAATAACATAAATAACTTTATTTTTTTTGTCCAAATTATAGTATTTTTATTAATCAAATATAATGATTATGAATGTTTTAAAAGTAGGGGATATAGCTCCAGATTTTAGTTGTAAAGATCAGTTTGGTCAATTAATAAATCTTTCAGATTTATTGGGTAAAAAAGTAGTCGTTTTTTTCTATCCAAAAGCCAATACGCCTGGTTGTACTGCTGAAGCATGTAACTTAAACGATAATTACTCTAGGTTTAAGTCTCTAGGCTATGAAATTATTGGAGTATCAGCTGATACAGAAAAAAATCAAAAAAAATTTAGCGATAAATATGGTTTTGATTATAGTTTATTATGTGATGAAAGTAAGGATATAATAAATTCTTATGGCGTTTGGGGTTTGAAAAAATTTAGGGGAAAAGAGTATATGGGAATTATTAGGAAGACATTTATTGTCGATGAAAAAGGAAAAATTTCACAAATAATTGAAAAGGTAAAAACTAAAGAACATACTTCTCAGATATTAGACTAAATTATTTATATCCGAATAATTTTAATTTTTTAATTTTTGAAGCAACTGCTTTTGGAAGCAGTTTTTCCCAATCATTAGAATTTTCTTTTATTTTCTTTAGTACTACCTGCGAATAAATATTTAGTGAGTCCTTCTTAAAATCTTCAACATCAACTACTTTTCCATTAAATTTAAAAAACTTGTAAAGTTCCTTCATTCTGGGGTGTACCTTTAAGTTGTCACTATTTATTATTTCGTTTTTTTCGTTTAGTACAGGGTATAGGTAAACCTTTAAACTTTTAAAGAAAAGTTTCCCAAAAGCTTCCAATATTCCACCACTTAAATGAGTGTAATATTTAGGGTCAAAAATCTGAATTAGGTTATTTACCCCCATACAAAGACCTAATTTTTTTTTGGTGTAAAGTGAAAAGTATTCTACAAGTCTATAATACTCTTTGTAATTTGAGATTAACACAGTTTCACCTAACGATCCTAATAATTTTGCTCTATCCATAAAGTCTTTTTCATCTATTTCCCCGTCAGAGGCTAAATCAGCCAAAGTTATTTCAAAAATTACTATGGTGTCTTTTTTGTCAACATGCCTTTCATTTAAAAACATCTTAAGGGAGTTTTCGTACATTTCCTCATTAACCCTTGTAACAGGTCTAAATCTCCCCCTTAGGGCAAGAATATTTTTTTTATATAATGCAGCAGCAGGTAATAAATTATTTCCGTCAGGACCAAACAAGACTGCTTCAGTCATGCCATTTTTCACCAATTCTAAACTAAGAATTCTATTATCTACATCCTTAAAGATCGGTCCAGAAAAATTAACAGTATCGATTTCAATTTGGTCTTTATTTAAATGATCATAGAGATACTTAATGATTTCTTTTGGCTTGTTGAAATGATAAAAAGCACTGTATATTAGATTAGTTCCAAGTACACCTAAAGTTTCCTGTTGTTGACTAGCGGTATTCTCTTTAAACCTTACATGTAGTATGATTTCATTATATTTTTCTTTTGGATCAATTTGAAATCTAATTCCAATCCAACCATGACCATTGAATTTTTTTGCAAAATCAACTGTAGCTACAGTGTTTGCATAACAAAAAAACATTTTATTTGGGTGATTTTTTCTGTCAATCCTTTTTTCGATTAAGCCAGTTTCGTGTTTAAGCATTTTTCTTAAACGATTTTGAGTAACATATCTTTTATCTTCCTCAATTCCGTAAATATCATCACTAAAGCTTTTATCATATGCAGACATTGCTTTTGCAATGGTGCCTGATGCTCCACCAACTCTAAAAAATTGTCTTACTGTTTCTTGACCCGCACCAATTTCAGCAAATGTTCCATAGATATTTTCATTAAGGTTAATACGTAAGGCTTTTTGCTTTATCGAAGGAATGGCATCTAGAAGTGGGTCACCATTATGGGATACCTCATTCATTGGGTCAGTTTTACACATACAAAGGTATTAAATTACTATTACTAGATGAAAAAAAAATAGCGTATTTTTGATTTATTAGAAAATGAAAATAACTTTTTTAGGTACCGGTACTTCACAAGGAATTCCAGTTATTGGTAGTAATCATCCAGTTTGTCTAAGTCAAGATTACAGGGATAAAAGACTAAGAACATCAGCTTTATTTCAATGGAAAGGTAAAAATATTATAATTGATTGTGGCCCTGATTTTAGGCAACAGATGTTAAATTCTTCATGTGAAAAAGTAGATGCGATTTTTTTTACTCATGAACATAATGATCATGTTTCTGGTTTGGATGACATTAGACCTTTTTATTTCAAGCAAGGAAATATTCCAATTTTCGCTAGTGATCGAGTCATTGATGCTTTAAAAAGAAGATTTGATTATATTTTTAGATCGGAGGGGACTATTCCAGGAACTCCAAATGTTAATATAAATCCTATTGAAGATGATTTCTATTTTAACGGACATAAAGTTGTTGTTTTGAAAGCTTTACACGGGAATTTACCAATACTTGGATTCAGATTAGCAAACGCTGCATATTTTACAGATGTAAAATTTATTCCCGAGAAGGAATATAAAAAATTAAAGGATTTAGATATTTTGGTCATTAATGCACTAAGAATTGAAGAGCATTATTCACACTTAAGTTTAAAAGATGCATTAAATGTTATTAAAAAGATTAATCCTAAAAAGGCTTATTTGACTCATATAAGTCATAAACTAGGATTTCATAAAGATGTACAAGAATTGCTACCAGAAAATGTTTTTTTAGCCTATGATGGGCTTCAAATATTATCTAGCTAGTGGTTTTCTAGCCATGAAGTCATTTTATCAAAATTTTCTTGAGATATACCATGTGTAGATTGAAATTCTACAAAATTATGACTAATTCCATATTTAGTGAGTAACTCTGAAGATTCCCTACCAATTTCTATTGGGATTACCTGATCCAAAATTCCATGTGAACAAAAGAAAACATGTTGTTTGTAATCTGAAATATTTTTTACATTAATTATTTCTTTTGGCATTTTACCACTTAAACCAACAACTTTTTTGTATGAACCAGGAAAATTTATTGAAAGTGCATATGCAATCATACATCCTTGACTAAATCCACATAAATATAATTGTTCATGTGAAAAATTATAAATTTTTTGAAGTTCATTAATTATAAAATTATTGAGATTATTCAGAGAATTTATTGCCTGTTTTATATCCATTTTAAGAGACATATTTGTATCAAAATCAAGAGACCACCAGCAATATGAATTGTAATCCATTTTGTATGGAGCTTGAACCGAAATAACCAGATAACTTGGATCTAGGTAATCTGAAAATGAGAATAGGTCTTCTTTATTACTCCCATAACCATGAAACATAATAATTACCTTGCTATTTTCTTTCACCAAAGATGGTGTCCTTGAAATATATTCAAATGAAGGCTTAACCATTAGTAATAAATTTACCATTTGAGATGCTACCGTAGACCAATCCCTTTAAAACTGAGCCTTTAAATATAGAATTTTTTGAAATGGAAAATATTTTGTTTTCTGAAAAAGTGTAATTTGATATGGGATTAAATAAACTGATATCAGCCTGTGCTCCGATAGTAATAGAAGAGTCCTCTATTCCAAACAATTTTTTACCTCTCGTTAGTACATTAATAGTGGTTTTAGCCGAAAAAATTGTATTCATGGCGCCAAAAAAAGACTCAAGTCCTATAGTGCCAAAGTCAGCATTATCAAACTCCACATTTTTTAATTCAATATCCAAAGGGTTGTGATCACTGGTAACCATGTCAATGGATCCGTCTTTCACTCCTTTTATGAGCTCATCTATATCATACTGGGTTCGAAGGGGAGGTAATACTTTAAAATTAGTATTAAAACTTATAAGATTTTCATCGTTAAAAAATAAATTATGAATACATGTGCTACAGGTAATGTTTAACCCTTTATTTTTTGCTTGTCTTATTAATTCAAGAGACTTTGCTGTAGAAATTGTTGGAATATGTAAATTTCCTCCAGTGTATTCAAGAATAGTAATATCTCTCATTATCTGAATTTCTTCTGAAATATTTGGTATTCCTTTTAGTCCTAGCATTGTACTGGTTTTATTTTCATTCATTACACCGTCGTTTGAAATCTTTTCATTCATGGGGTAGGAAAATATCGGGCAATTCAGATCTTTTGTATAAAGTAAAGCAAGTTTTAATATATTGGGGTTTTTTATGGATCTTTTATAATCACCAAAACCAATAGCTCCGGCGCTTTTCATTTCGAACAATTCAGCCAATTCTTTTCCATCAGATTGTTTTGTTAAAACCCCGATTGGATAAATATTTACATTTGAATTTTTTGCGATAGATTTAAAATATTCAATTTCGGTATTTTTTTCGGTTAATGGTAATGTATTGGGTTGAACTCCTATTGAAGTAAATCCAGATTTTGAAGCTACACTTAATGTATTTAAAATATTCTCTCTTTCCTCGTATCCTGGCTCCCCTGTACTAACGCTGTAATCAAACCAACCAGTAGAGACGTGTAAATTTGGGTAACTAATTTCTTTAAAATTTTTGGAGTTTTTGATATTTTCAGAGACATCAGAAATGATACCGTTTTTGATTAATATATCTACAGTCCTATTATGAAATTCACTGCTTTTATCAATTATTGTTGCAGACTTTATTAGTGAATTCATTTAGAAAATTTGAACAAAAATAGTAAAAAATAAAGTATATTTTTTAATATTTGGCAGGCTTTCCGTTAGTAGATGAATTCTTCAAAAATTCTCTTAAATCATCATTTGATTTTTCTAAATCCTCAGCTCTTAAATACATCATGTGTCCACTTCTGTAACCTTCAAAATAAAATCTATCCTTCATTTTTCCACTTTGATCTACTTGCCACATTGTATACTTAGCTTGAAAATAGTTTGTTGCACCATCATAATATCCTGACTGTATTAATACTTTGAGAAACGGATTTTCTGCCATTGCTTTTCTTAGGTTTTCTCGAGTATTGTCATTCTCTCGATTCCAAGGATGTACGGGACCAAAAACATTATATTTGATGTCAGTCTTAAAATTCAATTCATTTTTTAAATAATAATTTATTGCAGGTGTAAATGAATGGTTCCAAGATTTTAATTCAATATTACTGTCTGGTCCAGAACCTGCGTTGTTTTTATCAATCCCTCTGTAGCGAGAATCTAATCTTCCAACCGTAAGTTCATGTGAATCCCTTAATAATTCTTTCCAAAACGCATAGTTAGGAACATCAAGATTATAATCTAAAATGAACTTTTTACTTAGTCCAGAGTAATTTGAATATTTTTCCGCTATATAGTTCTTTTCTTCATAACTGATAAATCCTCCTTTTGCAATGGCTGGTATTAGATTATTGATTGTAAACTCTTCAATTTCGGGAAGAATTTCAAGTAAATCTCTAGATTGTAAATCATTATTTAGCATTTTATGATACCATGCAGTAGCTGCATAGTAAGGTAGATGTAATGATGAATCAATAGCATCCTCTTGACCATCATCAAATTCTAATAATTTATAATCTGCTGGAGAAACCATTATAACCCCGTTTAAATACATCCAATGTCTACTTTGTAATTCGTGTGAAAGCCCCATAACTCTAGTGCCACCGTAGCTCTCTCCAATTATATACTTTGGTGCTTCCCATTTGTTTTTTCTGGAAATGAATGTATTGATCCAAGATGCTAAATATTTAATATCTGAGTTTATGCCAAAAAATAATTTCCTGTCCGGATATTTACCATTATCATCAGCAATCATTCTAGAGAATCCTGTATTTACAGGACAAACAAAAACGATATCTGCTGTATCAATAATTGAATATGGATTTGATTTAACACCATACGGCTGTATTGGAAAGCCCTCATCGTCTATCTTTAAAACCTTAGGACCAGTGTACCCGATATGCATCCATAATGAGCCCGAACCTGGCCCTCCGTTAAATGAAATTATTATAGGTCTATGTTTATCTTCTTTTTTAGTGGAATTTTTTTTATAATACGTATAAAATAATGATGCAATAGGTTTTCCGTTTTCATCCCAAACTGGCTGAGTACCTGCTTCAGCTATATATTTTATTTCTTTACCTTTTATTAATGTTTCATGATAAGTAGTTACAATTGTATCTGTTGGTAATGTAACTTGCTGAGAAAATGTAAAAAGCGAAAACAAAAAAATAGTTATAAATAATTTACCCATACTGGTTAGTTTTACTAACTAAATTAAAAAATTAAAAATTAAAAATTTTCATAAACACCTACTCCAAACAGTGCAAAATCATATTTGGATGGATCGTTAGAGTCAAAACTCCTTAGTTTTTTATCTAATTCCAGTACTGCCTTGTGGTCGTTTTGTTTTCTTTTTAATAATCCAAGTCTTCTGGCAACATTTCCAGAGTGTACATCAAGAGGACACGATAAATAACTTTGATCAATGGTGTTCCAAATTCCAAAATCAACTCCGTTTTTATCTTTTCTGACCATCCATCTGAGAAACATATTAATTCTTTTTGATGCTGATCCTTTATATGGATCTGAAATATGTTTTTGTGTTCTACTTAAATGATCAACTTCAAAAAAAATCTTTTTAAATTGATGAGTGGAATTGTGAAGAGATTCGTCAATAATATTTTTAGAAAATATCTCTTCAAGTCCACCATGGTTTTTGTATATATTTTTTAGGCTATTTATAAACTGAATAAAATCAACTCCGTTAAATGTCCTATGAACAAAGTTTAAAATCTTTTTTAAATCAATTTCTTTACTATTAATTATAAAATCATAGGGTGAATAATCTAATAATTCCATCATTCTACCTGCACTTTTTATAATTGATTTTCTGTTCCCCCATGCTATTGTAGCGGTAAGGAAGCCAGAAATTTCAATATCTTCTTTTTTATTAAAATAATGTGGTATTTGAATTGGATCACCCTGTATAAAATCAGGATTGTTGTACTGTTTTTCCTTAGAGTTTAGAAATTTTTTAAGATTCAATTTTTTGTTTTATTTTATCCTCCCGTCAATAATCTCAAGAATACGATCTGATTTTTTTGCAAGAGATATGTCATGGGTAGCGATCATGAAGGTATATTTAAAGTCCTTTCTTAGATTTAAAAATAATTCATGTAGATTGTTTGATGATACTGTATCTAAATTGCCTGAGGGTTCATCTGCTAATATAATACTTGGTTGGTTTATCAACGCTCTTGCTACTGCAACTCTTTGTTTTTCTCCACCCGATAATTCACTTGGTCTGTTTAGCATCCTATCTTTCAATCCTAAATACTCTATCAACTCATTGGCCTTATTTTCTGCGTTTCTTTTTGAAGTTTTATTTATGTAGGCCGGGATACATATATTTTCAATAACGTTAAATTCAGGAAGAAGTTGATGAAATTGGAAAACAAAACCAATTTCTTTATTTCTGAAATTAGCTAATTCATTTGGATCAAGTTTATTAATATCTTGATTCTTTAGAATGATTTTTGAGTCATTTTTTTCTTCATAATTGTCGATCGTCCCTATTATTTGTAAAAGGGTAGTCTTTCCAGCACCAGATGCACCAACTAAACTTACAATTTCTCCTTCCTCAACATTCAGGTTAATGCCCTTTAAAATATGATTGTTATTATAGAATTTATGTATATTTTTGATAGTAATCATTAATCAAAAATAATATATTAATTTAATTATGAATAGTATTAAACATGCATATTTAGCAGGAGGTTGTTTTTGGTGTACTGAGGCAATATACCGAAGACTTCAAGGAGTAATTGAAGTTTTCCCTGGATATAGTGGGGGAGTTGTTAAAAATCCGTCGTACAGAGAAGTTTGCACCGGAAAAACTGGTCATGCAGAAACTATAAAAATTACTTACAACCCAAAAGAAATAAGTTTTAATCAACTATTGGAAGTATTTTTCGGTACACACGACCCAACAACGATAAATAGGCAAGGCAATGATATAGGTTCCCATTACAGATCAATTGCTTTTTTTTCAGACAAAGAAGAGAAAAAAAATATTGAAGATATAATTGGCAGTTTAAACGATAAGAAAATATACAATAGTAAAATTGTTACCGAAATTACAAAATTTGAAAATTTTTACAGGGCTGAAGATTATCACGAAAACTATTATGATCTAAATAAAAATCAACCATATTGTGATCTAGTTATTACACCAAAAATTCAGAAGTTTAAATCAAAGTTTAAGTCCAAGTCTATTTAGAAACTTCTTTATAAATTTCCAAAAGAATTTAAATTCTCCGAAAATTAGTGCAACAAACAAAAGTATAAACTGATATACAATTGTTATCAGAAATATTCTAAATATCCAATAAATAAATATATTTAAATTAAGAATATTTATCCCAATAAAATCACATAGCGGTTCAGAAATCCACGCAGCAGTTGATCCGGTAATTCCAAAGACAACAAAAATCTTTAATAGTTGAAAGTTTGATGTGATGTCCCACCTATTTTTTATTTTTTTCAGCATTTCAAGAGTTATAAATACTAATAATTTGTTCTGCTAATTCAATGCCAATTCTGTTTTGTGCCTCGGATGTTGCTGCCCCTATATGTGGAGTCAAAGAAATATTGTTATTCATCAAAATATTTATACCAGGAGTAGGTTCATTTTCAAATGTGTCAAGTGCAGCAAATGAAATCTTATTATTTTTAAGGTTGTTTAGAAGTGAATCTTCATCAATTACGCCTCCTCTTGCAGCATTAATAATTCCAACGCCTTTTTTCATCTTGTCAAATTCAACCGATCCAATTATATAATCCTTTTGTGCTGGGACATGAAGAGTGATAAAATCGGAATTTTTTAATAAATCATCAAAACTTGAACTTTGAAGCTTAAATTTCTTGTTGGTTCCGTCAAAAAATTCTAGATCAACTTCAACCTGCTTATTATGAAGATCATAATAAATCACATTCATCCCAACGCCTAATCCGATTTTAGCAACTTCTTGTCCAATTCTTCCAAATCCGATAACACCTAATTTCTTTCCTTTTAATTCTAAACCACCCGCATAACTTTTTTTAAGTTTTTTAAAATCTTTGTCACCCTCTAGCGGCATTTCTCTATTGGAAATATGTAGGGATCTTACACAGGAAAAAAGATGCGCAAAAACTAATTCGGCAACAGAGATGGATGAAGCTGCGGGTGTATTAATCACACTAATTCCTTTTTCTTTAGCATATTCAACATCGATATTATCCATACCGACCCCACCTCTTCCAATTATTTTAATAGTTGGACAATTATCGATCAGATTTTTTCTTACTTTGGTTGCACTTCTTACCAAAAGTACCTCAACATCGTTATTGTTTATGTATTCTATAATTTTAGACTGATCAACAGACTCTGTAATTGTATTAAAACCCGCTGATCTTAGTTTTTCTACTCCGTCAGAACTGATTCCATCATTTGCTAATACATTCATAATTTATATTTTAGATTCTAATTCACTCATTACATCTACCAATACTTTTACGCTATCTAAGCTCATGGCATTATACATTGAGGCTCTGTATCCGCCTACGCTTCTATGTCCAGACAGTGCTGTTATATTTGCGTCAGAAAGCATGGACTCAAATTTATCCTTTAAGCTATTTTCTAACAGGTTAAAGGTTGCATTCATCATAGACCTGTCTTTTTCATGAGCATGCCCTTTAAATAGTGGATTTATATCAATTTCAGAATACAGTATTGCAGCTTTTTTCATATTGTTTTGTTCAATGGCTTGAATTCCCCCCATGTTCTTTAACCATCTCATATTTAACATAGAAACATAGATTGAAAAAACAGGTGGGGTATTAAACATACTTTTTTTATCTGCGTAAATACCGTAGTTAAGCATAGATGGAACATTTTCGTTTATCAAATCCAGTAAATCGTTTTTAATAATTACCAGAGTTGCACCTGCAGGTCCAAGATTTTTTTGTGCCCCAGCATAAATCAGGTCAAATTTTGAAAAGTCTAAAACACGTGAAAATATGTCACTACTCATATCACAAAAAATAGGTGTTTCGGATTCAGGGAAAAAGTTTATTTGTGTACCAAAAATTGTATTATTTGATGTGCAATGAAAGTAGTCGTAAGTTTTTAGTATTTCATATTCCGGAATATGATTAAAATTTTCATTTTCTGATGAACCTAAGACGTCAACTTTTCCAAATAACTTTGCTTCCTTAATAGCTTTTTTACTCCATGTTCCTGTGTTTAGGAAGGCTGCCTCATTTTTTAGAAAATTATATGCTGTCATCAAGAATTGTAAGCTTGCACCACCCTGCAGAAAAAGAGGGGTATAAGATTCTTTTTTTAGGTTGAGTAATTCTAATGAAAGGCTTATAGCTTCATCCATTATTTCATCAAAAGCTTTGCTTCGGTGTGAAATTTCTAAAAGGGAAAGACCAGAATTGTTTAAGTCTTTGACTGCTTCTGAGGCCTGCTGAAATACTTCTTCTGGTAGAATTGAGGGGCCAGCGCAAAAATTATGTATTTTATTCATAATAATAAAACAGCAAATTTCGATATTTCATTCACTAAAATCATTATTTAAATGTAAAATGTTTTTAACTAGTTGTTAACAGAAAATCAATAGTATCAATATTATCTGCATATTGATCCAATTTTGGATTTTGAGCTTCTCCAAAATTGGTACTATCTTCAATATCTAGTCCAGAAACTATACATTGAAGGTTGTCTCTATTATTTTTAATTATACCGTCGATTTCAACTCTATTTTTATAGTATTCAAAATAAATAACAGAAATTGGTGGAGTTAGATGAGTGGATTCGCTTAGTATAAAAAAGTCTCCGTCAATAAAATTTTCATTATTCATTATCTTAATTGTTTTTTGATAATTGTAGTTATTAGAATATTTATAGTGGTTTATAATATGTTTGTATTTAACGAAGTTTTTCTTAAGATTTTCAAATTCAAATCCACGAGGAATAAGGATTTTTGAAATACTTCTACATCCAAGACCAAAATATGTGAAAATATCATCTGAAAGCATGGTAATTTCATCATTAGTTTCATGTCCGCTCAAAACTGCTATTGAACTCCTGTTTTTTCTTAATAAAGATTTTTTATCTCTAAAATAGTATTCAAAATAATTGAAGGTGTTATTTGATCCAGTAGCAATTACTTTATCAAAATCAACTAATTTGTCTTTTGAAAATTTTATAAAAGTTCTTGTTTTAGGGAATTTATTATGTAAATAGTTTACAAAAAATTCTACTAATATTTTATCATCAACTGAGGGTTTTATAATTGCTGTGTTTGATGTTAAAATAACACATATCAAATCATGAAAACCAGCAAGTGGAAAATTTCCAGCCATAATTATTGCAATTCTGGATTCTTGTTGGTTGCTTTTATATTTATTAATCCAATCAGTTAAATTATTAAACTTAAGCTGTTCTTTCCAGTACGATAAATTATTACGAATATTTTTTTTTGTGAACCAAGGGTTATTGCTCTCGGCATCTAAAATAGCCTCTTTTAATTTTTTACAATTGGAGTCATTTTCATCTATAAAATAACTCTCTAACAGATTCCCAATTGCACATAAATAACTTAATCTTAAATCTAAATCTCTATTTATACTTTTGTTTTTAATGATATTGGCGCTAATTTTGATACGAATTTAAGTATTATTATAAAATATTATGGCAATAATAATTACTGATGAGTGTATTAATTGTGGTGCTTGTGAACCTGAATGTCCAAATACTGCTATTTATGAAGCTGCTGTGAATTGGAAATATGCAGACGGTACAAAACTTTCTGGAGAAGTCAATTTATTAGACGGAAAGATTGTCAGTGCTGAATTGAATCAGCAGGCTGTCAGTGACGAGGTCTATTTTATTGTAGCTGATAAGTGCACAGAATGTAAAGGATTTCATGAAGAGCCTCAATGTGCTGCTGTATGTCCTGTAGACTGCTGTATACCTGACCTTAATAATATTGAATCAGAGTCTCAATTATTAGAAAAACAAAAACTTATGCACGGTGATAAAATTAATGCTTAAAAAATGAAAGCTGGAATTGTAGGATTACCTAATGTTGGAAAATCAACTTTATTTAATTGTTTATCAAATACTAAAGCCCAGAGTGCTAACTTCCCTTTTTGCACTATTGAGCCTAATCATAGCATCATTAATGTTCCTGACAATAGATTATCTGCCCTTGAAGAAATAGTTAAACCTGAAAAGGTAATTCCAGCCAACGTAGAAATCGTTGATATTGCTGGATTAGTTAAGGGGGCTAGTAAGGGTGAGGGGTTAGGAAATAAGTTTTTAGCAAATATAAGGGAAACAGATGCCATTATTCATGTTCTTAGATGCTTTGATAATGATAACATTACTCACGTAGATGGGTCTGTAGATCCTCTTAGAGATAAAGAAATTATTGATATTGAATTACAATTAAAAGATCTGGAAAGTGTTAATAATAGACTCGAAAAGGTAAGTAGATCTGCAAAATCTGGTGACAAAGATGCAATTAAGGAAAAAAATATTTTAGAAAAAGCGATTAATTTATTAGAATCCTCCGAAAATATTAGAAATATAAATATTGATGAAGACGATAGGGTTAAATATTTAAAACCCTTGCAGCTTATTACCTCTAAGCCAGTTCTTTATGTTTGTAATGTTGATGAAAAAAGTGTATCATCAACTAACAACTATGTCGAATCTGTCAGAGCTCAAATTTCAAATGAGGGTGCTGAATTAATAATATTAGCTGCAGGTATTGAGTCTGAAATAAATGAACTAGAAGATTACGAAGAAAGAAGAATGTTTTTAGATGACTTAGGGCTTGATCAACCAGGCTCATCTAAGTTAATAAACGCAACATACGATTTATTAAATTTACATACATATTTTACAGCTGGACCAAAGGAGGTTAGAGCTTGGACTATTCCTAAAATGGCAACTGCGCCTCAAGCTGCTGGGGTTATTCATACAGACTTTGAAAAAGGATTCATTAAAGCTGAGGTAATAAGCTTTGATGACTATGTGAAATACAGGTCTGAACAAAAAGTAAAAGAAGCCGGTAAAATGAGGGTTGAAGGAAAATCTTATGTGGTTAATAATGGTGATGTTATTCATTTTTTATTCAACGTTTGATATAAAAATATCCATCTTGATATTTTGTTAATTACTTTGTGAAAGCTGCATTTATTTTCTCTTACTGATACATTATATTAGCATACTTATAAGGTATGTCTACAAACTCACAATACACTGAAGAAAATATTAGATCTCTTGACTGGAAAGAGCATATACGTATGCGACCAGGAATGTATATCGGAAAATTAGGTGATGGATCTTCGCCTGATGACGGAATTTATATTTTACTCAAGGAAGTTTTAGATAATTCAATCGATGAATTTGTTATGGGTGCTGGAAAAACCATTGAGGTTTCTGTTCAAACCTCAAAAGTAACGGTAAGGGACTATGGTAGAGGTATTCCCTTGGGTAAACTAATTGACGTCGTCTCCAAGATGAATACCGGTGGTAAGTATGATACACGAGCATTTAAAAAGGCCGTTGGCTTAAACGGAGTAGGAACTAAAGCTGTCAACGCTTTATCAGACTATTTTAAAGTTGAATCAAATAGAGAAGGAAAAACCGCTTCTGCTGAGTTTAAAAGAGGAGAGCTAAATGTTGAGGTTCAACCAGAAGATAGCGGTAGAAAAAGAGGTACTAAGGTTACCTTTATTCCTGATGAGTCGATTTTTAAAAACTATGTATTCAGAAATGAATACATAGCTAGAATGCTTAAGAATTATGCTTATTTAAATCCTGGATTAACTATAATTTTTAATAATGAGAAGTTTCAAAGTAAAGATGGTCTAAAAGACTTACTGGAGGATAGAATTAAAGACACTCAGATAAGTTATCCAATAGTACATTTAAAAGGTGAAGATATTGAATTAGCGATTACTCACAGTAAAACGCAATATAGTGAAGAATATCATTCGTTCGTAAATGGTCAAAACACTACTCAAGGTGGTACCCATCTAAGTTCTTTTAGAGAAGCGTTTGTCAAAACCATAAGAGACTTTTACGGAAAGAACTTTGATGCTTCTGATATTAGGAAGTCTATTGTTGCAGCCATTTCCATCAAGGTTATGGAGCCAGTTTTTGAAAGCCAAACAAAAACTAAATTAGGATCAACAGAGATGGGGGGAGATTTACCTTCAGTAAGGGTCTACATTAATGATTTTTTAAAAAATAAATTAGATAATTTTCTTCACAGGAATAGTCCAGTAGCCGAAGCTCTAAATAAAAAGATTTTACAGGCTGAAAAGGAAAGAAAAGAGCTTTCAGGTATTAGAAAACTTGCAAGAGAAAGAGCAAAAAAAGCCAGTTTGCATAATAAAAAACTTAGAGATTGTAGAGTTCATTTTGGAGATTTAAAAAATGACAGAAGATTAGAAACCACATTATTTATTACAGAGGGTGATTCAGCTTCTGGAAGTATCACTAAATCTAGAGACGTAAACACCCAAGCTGTTTTTAGCTTAAGAGGTAAACCTCTAAACTCCTTTGGAATGTCAAAAAAAATAGTTTATGAAAACGAAGAGTTTAATTTACTTCAGGCTGCTTTAAATATCGAAGATTCTATTGAGGATTTACGTTATAATAATATTGTGATTGCTACGGATGCTGATGTCGATGGTATGCATATTAGATTACTTTTGATTACTTTTTTCTTACAATTTTTCCCTGAACTAATCAGAAGCGGTCATTTATTTATACTACAAACTCCTCTTTTCAGGGTAAGAAATAAAAAAGAGACTATTTATTGTTATTCTGAAAGAGAAAGAATTAATGCAATTGAAAAATTAAAACCAAAACCTGAGATTACGAGATTTAAAGGTTTAGGTGAAATTTCTCCAGATGAATTTGGTCATTTTATTGGGGATGATATAAGATTGGACCCTGTTATGCTAGACGAAGATAAAAGTATAGAGGAGTTGCTAAGTTTTTATATGGGAAAAAATACGCCAAACAGACAATCTTTTATAATTGAAAATCTTAAAGTTGAATTAGATATTGTAGATTAAGATGGATGAGTCAGAAATGGATAGCGATAACTTAAACCAAGGTGGCTCCATAACCAGGGTTACAGGTATGTATAAGGATTGGTTTTTAGATTATGCATCGTATGTGATTCTTGAAAGAGCCGTACCATCAGTAGAGGATGGTTTTAAGCCGGTACAAAGGAGGATTATGCAGTCAATGAAGGATCTCGACGATGGTAGGTACAATAAAGTTGCTAATATTGTCGGACATACTATGCAGTATCACCCACACGGAGATGCAAGCATTGCAGATGCAATGGTTCAAATTGGTCAAAAGGATCTTCTCATCGACACCCAAGGTAATTGGGGCAATACTTTGACAGGGGACAGAGCTGCAGCATCCAGGTATATTGAGGCTAGACTCTCAAAGTTTGCCTTAGATGTTATATTTAATCCTAAAGTAACAAATTGGCAATCATCTTACGATGGTAGAAGAAAAGAACCTATAAATTTACCTGTTAAATTCCCTCTGTTATTAGCTCAAGGTGCAGAAGGAATTGCAGTTGGTCTATCAACAAAAATATTATCACACAATTTTATTGAGTTAATTGATGCATCTGTAAAATACCTAAAAAATAAAAGATTCAATCTTTATCCTGATTTTATGACTGGTGGAATCGCTGACTTCACTAATTATAATGACGGTAAAAGAGGTGGGAAGATTAGAGTTAGGGCAAAGATTAGTATTGTTGACAAATCCACTTTATTAATATCTGAATTGCCATATAGTACAACCACTAGTTCATTAATCGATTCAATTATCAAAGCAAACGATAAGGGAAAGATTAAAATCAAAAAAATTGATGATAATACATCTTCGAAAGTAGAAATACTAATTTACCTTCCATCTGGAATATCTCCAGATAAGACAATTGACGCCTTATATGCTTTTACAAATTGTGAAGTTTCAGTTTCACCACTTTCTTGTATTATCGAAGATAATAAGCCCTGTTTCATGGGTGTTTCTGAAATTCTAATGAAATCGACTGATAACACAGTTAGTTTACTTAAGAAAGAATTAGAGATACGTTTGGAGGAATTAGAAGATCAATGGCATAATTTCTCACTTGAGAGAATATTTATTGAGAATAAGATATATAGAGATATTGAGAAAGAAGAAACTTGGGATGGGGTTTTAAAGGCTATTAGAGATGGTATTAAGCCTTATATTAATTCATTAAAAAGAAATGTTGTTGATGATGATATTGCAAAATTAACTGAAATTAAAATTAAAAGAATTTCAAAATTTGACATTGATAAGGCTAAAGAAAAAATCGATAATCTAGAAAATCAAATCACAGATGTAAAAGTCAATTTAGGTAATTTAATAGAATTTGCTATATCCTACTTTAACAGATTAAAAAATGATTATTCCTCAGATAAAAAAAGAAAAACTGAGATCAAGATTTTTGATGATGTAGATGTAAAGAAAGTGGTGATCCGAAACACAAAGCTTTATGTTAATCGGGAGGAAGGTTTCATTGGAACCTCGCTAAGAAGAAATGAATATGTATGTGATTGTAGTGATATTGATGATATCATTGTATTTACAGAAAATTGCGGAATGGTAGTTACTAGGGTTGGTAGTAAAACTTTTATCGCAAAAAATATAATTCATGTTGCTGTTTTTAAGAAAAAAGATCTAAGAACAATTTATAATATGGTTTATAAAGACGGAGATAAAGGATTTAATTACATAAAAAGGTTTGCTGTTTCAGGTGTAACCAGAGATAAGACATATTATCTTTCATCCTCTAAAAAGCCTAGTGTAGTAAAATATTTTTCTGCTAATCCCAATGGAGAAGCTGAAAAAATAACTATACATCTGAGGAGTAATTCTAAGTTAAAGAAACTTAAGTGGGACATAGATTTTTCAGAAATTATGATTAAGGGTAGGGGTACAAGGGGAAATATTTTAACAAAAAACACAATCAAGAGTATTGAATTAAAAGAAAAAGGGGTTTCTACACTAAAGCCAAGAAAGATATGGTTTGATGAAACGGTTCAAAAGTTAAACGTTGATGGTAGAGGTGATTTGTTAGGTGAATTTAAGGGGGAGGATAAGATTTTAGTTGTATCTCAAAAAGGAGTTTTGAAAACCATAGCGCCAGAACTAACAACTCATTTTAATGATGACATGATACTTCTTGAGAAATGGATTCCGAAAAAACCAGTATCGGTTATCTATTTTAACGGTAAGAAAGAAAAGTATTTCGCTAAGAGATTTTATGTAGAAAATGAAAATAAAGAGGAGTGTTTTATTTCAACAAATAAGGGATCGTTTTTAGAGCTTATTTCCACAGATTGGAAGCCTGTATTTGAAATTGTTTTTAATAAAATTAGAAATAAAGATCAACGGCCAAATGAAAAAATTGTATTTGATGAATTTATAACTGTAAAAGGTATAAA
>Ga0115013_10000045_pt1 | contig 82698 bp, 67 predicted proteins | sample SouAtlMetagenome_2_FD_88686 | JGI IMG/M metagenome (GOLD analysis project Ga0115013, IMG submission 88686) | Marine eukaryotic phytoplankton communities from Atlantic Ocean - South Atlantic ANT15 Metagenome | ecosystem: Environmental > Aquatic > Marine > Oceanic | place: South Atlantic Ocean...
GCAACATCACCAACCTCGATTGCCCGACCAAGAGTAAGGTTAGCATTTCCCGCAACTTGCTTAGGGAACGCTTGTCCCAAATCAATCACGAGAGCCTGATTGCCAACTCCACCAGTCCATGTAACCAATGCATACGCACCGTTGTCCCCAGCGGCATCTCCAAGAGCACCTGTTCCATCTGTCTGCAGCACGGCATTGAACAAACCAGGCTGCGCAAATACTCCCGATGGACCTGTTGGAGTGAATGCCGCGATCACAGCATCGTCGGCCGTAAGAGTATCCAAATCACCCAGAGTCGCAGCAAATGCATCGGAGAATGATCCGAATTGGATGCTTGAATCCCCCGTTGCAATTGGGTTACCCGCATTGTCCACGATCGGCAAAGCCGATGTTGGAAGGGAGAAGTTCGCGATACTTGAGTTGGTAGCAGCGTTAGCCGCAACCGTTGCAAGACCGAAGATCGTTATTAATTTCAGTTTCATATTTGTGGAATGATTTTTTTTTACAGTGTTGAGTAGAATGACGGAACACCCGCAGTGACAGCTCCCTGTCCACCGGCATTCACGATAATAATACCACTTGCGTCATCAGTTGAGACAGCATTCGCATCAGCAACCGCAGTTGGAAGTCCACCGCCATCGTCAATCTGCGCCCAAGTGGCTCCGCCAAACGCTGGACCAAAGTTATCGTAGTAATACTTGTCAAATCCAGTAGCAGTCGGGATCCAAACTGCGTCAGCTCCAGCAGGACCGCCACCACCAGCATCCAAACCAGCCTCGTTTGCAGCGCCAAACATGGTGCCGAGAGATCCACCGGCAGGAGAAATACTACTGAGGTAGTTAAATCCGTCTTGAAGAGCCAAGTCTGTTGAAGTCAACTTTACTGAGCCTGTAACGACAAGTGAGTTGTCAACGCCAGCTCCAACGAGAACCACACCATCGGTGTAGAAAATGTTAACTGCACCAGGATCAGCAACAGGAGTAGGAAGCCCACCACCATCATCAATCTTAGCCCAAGTGGCTCCACCAAACGATGGGCCGAAGCTATCGTAATAATACTTATCAAACCCAGTAGCAGTAGGGAGCCACACGACGTCCGCTCCAGCAGGACCACCACCACCAGCATCCAAACCTGACTCATTAGCTAGTCCGAACACGGAAGCCAAGGTAGCTACAGGACGCAGTGTGTAGGTGTCATCAACTGCTACCACGGCCGTGAGATCAGCAGTGGGGATGTCAGTTGCATCATTAAAGGAAGCCACCTGTTGAATCGTTCCAGTGGCGTTAGCGATTTCGAGCACGTAGGTGCCGGTTAATGCAGAAAAGTCAGCATTACTATCAGTAACGGAGTCCGCATCAACTGCAGTTACTGTTCCACTGGCGACGGGTGCTTCGTGCAAGCGAAGACCGAGATAGTTGAACCCGCCGTTGATCGGAAGCGTTTCATAACCGACAGGCTTTGACGCTGATTCTTGAGCTGCGGCGCTACCAACAAGTAGAGCGGTAAGGCCCATCGCTGCAGCGACTTTAAGAGTTTTTGTTTTCATTTTCGTTTTCGTTTTTTTTGGTGTTTAAGACTCATTTTCACGAAGAAAATGAGCTTTCGCAGGCAATCCACAGGAAATCTATCGTTGCGGACGGGGGGTGGTCAATGCCTTTTTTGCCATTTTCTTCATTTTTTTTAAGCGCAAAAACCCTTGTGGTTTAAACAAAGCGCGCCATTTCGCATCCTACCACTGAGAAATTAACTTAAACTCTTTAATTCTCGAATCCAAATCGTGCGAAGTCACTGACTCAAGAGCTCTCGTGGAAAAGTCCTGGCAGGTGTAGGACGCGAGAATCGACCCAATCACAACGGCCTGCCGAAGCTGGCCGAAGCTGGGTGCCACGGCATTTTGAGAGGCCAGATGCCCGATCATCCCACCAAGAAAGGTATCCCCCGCCCCTGTCGGATCCTCAAGGTCTCTCAATGGCCAGGCTCCACAGCGAAAAAATTCGTTCTCACCAAAGAGGAGTGCACCGAACTCCCCCAGTTTGACCACGACATATTTCGGCCCTTTCTCTCGGAGGCGCTCACCGGCCAGGATGAGATTATTCGTTCCGGCATATTCGCGGGCCTCTCCTTCATTAATCACCAGAAGGTCAATTTTTGCCATCACCTCCTCCAATTCATCACGCGCAATGGCAATCCAGAGATCCATGGTGTCGGCCACCACGAACTTCTCCGACGCCGTGCACTGGGAAATCAACTGTAATTGGTTCAGCGGGGCCATGTTGGCCAGTACGACAAAGGGAGACGATGCCACGGCATCGGGAACTTTCACTTCCCAGTGCTCCAGAACATTGATCGCCACGTTGTGGGTGGTTCTCTCATTCATATTTTCGTGATATTCACCACTCCAGGTGAAAGATTCTTCGCTCGAATGCTCCAGACCGCCAAGGTCCACCCCGTTCTCCTTAAGCATCGTTAAATGGCTTGCCGGGAAATCATGACCCACGATCCCCAAAAGGTGAACTGGGGAGGCTAACTTGGCTGCAGCCAGGGCGGCGTAACTGGCGGATCCTCCAAGGAGACCTTTTTCGTCCGCTGAAGGAGTTTTTACATTGTCTATGGCGACTGAGCCGCCCACGAGTATCGACATTCTATTTAGTGGCTATGGTTGATCAGAGTAGAGAGGATTAGAGACGCTTCTTCCTTTGGAGAATCGGCTTGCAACAAATGAGACACCACGACACACCGGCGGGCCCCGGCCGCGATAACCTCAGCAAGATTCACCGGCTTTATTCCGCCAATGCAAAACACGGGGATTTTCGAACCCACGTTAGATTGAACTTCGGAAATATCACCTAATCCGATCGCGGGACGCCCCTCTTTTGTGGGGGTGGGGAAAAGGGGACCAAATCCAATATAGTCAGCCCCCTCTTCCAACGCGGAACGGGCCTGCTCGACAGAATGGGTGGAGCGCCCAATGATCACTCCATCTTCAAGAACTTCTCTCGCAGCTAACAATCTCCCATCATCCTGGCCCAAGTGCAATCCGTGGGCACGACAATCCCGGGCAAGATTCACGTGATCGTTAACAACAAAGGGAGTGGAAAACTCGTCGCATGCCTCCCGGAGCAAATTCGCCAGAGGGAGCAATGCATCGGGCTGATGGGCTTTCGCTCTCAACTGAAGCAGACCAACGCCTCCATCCAAGAGCGCGCGCGCCATTCCGACGGCCTTACTTTTATCAACATAGCCCAAGTCAACGATCCCGTAGAGGAAAGCATCCGAAATATCGACCATCGCCTAGAGCTCCTTCTCTTTCAGGTATTTCTCCACCCAGGCGATATCGTATTTCCCGTTAATGAAATCCGGATGATCAATAATCTCCTGCTGGAAAGGAATCGTCGTTTTGATTCCACCAATTATGAATTCAGCGAGAGCCCTCTTCATTCGGGCAATGGCCACTTCTCGGGAGGAAGCGGTCACGATCAACTTGGCGATCATGGAGTCGTAATGAGGAGGCACGGTATAACCGGAGTAGACATGCGTATCGACGCGAACTCCCTTGCCACCCGGAGCATACCAAAGGTCGATCGTTCCGGGGCTTGGGGTAAAGTTGTTGTATGGATCTTCGGCATTAATGCGACATTCGATGGAATGCCCTCGAGGCTCAGTTCCAATCACATGTTCCGAGACCGGATCCCCTGCAGCAATACGGATCTGCTCTTTGATCAATTCACATCCCATCACCTCCTCGGTCACAGGATGCTCTACCTGAATCCGGGTATTCATCTCCATGAAATAGAAATCGGTAGCATCGGCATTTACCAAATACTCAATCGTGCCTGCATTCCGGTATTCAATCGCTTTAATCAAACTGACCGAGGCAACTGCCATCCTCTCGCGAAGTTCTTCGGAAATCAACGGACTAGGACACTCCTCGATAATCTTTTGGTTGCGACGTTGCAATGAGCAATCCCGCTCACCCAACTGGAGGTAATTTCCGTAATTGTCCGCCAGTATCTGAAATTCGATGTGGTGAGGCTCAAGAACGAGCTTTTCGATATAGCAATCCCCATTATTGAAACAGGCCTCGGCCTCTTTGGATGCCGCATTGAATTGGTTTTCGAACTCGCTTTCATCCATCACCGGGCGCATGCCACGTCCCCCTCCGCCGGCCGTAGCCTTTACCATGACCGGAAATCCAATTCCCTTGGCCAAAGCCAAACCTTCTTCGATCGACGCCACAATCCCATCGGACCCCGGGGTTACCGGCACTCCGTTTGCCAAAGCCGTGGCGCGGGCGGTATTTTTATCCCCCATGGTGCGGATCACCTCGGCAGAGGGCCCGATAAACTTAATGTTACAGCTTTCGCATATCTCCGCGAAACGGGCGTTTTCCGAGAGAAAACCGTATCCCGGATGGATGGCATCAGCCTCCATGATCTCCGCGGCCGCGATGATCCGATCAGGTTTCAGATAACTTTCTTTGCTGGGGCCCGGCCCGATACAGACCGCATCATCAGCAAGTTGAACATGCATTGAATCAACATCAGCCTCAGAATAGACTGCGATTGATTCCACACCGAGTTCACGGCAGGCACGGATAATTCTCAGGGCAATTTCACCCCGATTGGCAACGAGGACGCGCGAAAACATAGGAATATCAGGGCTAGATTACTGGAGTCGGAAAAGAGCATCCCCAAACTGCACGGAATTGCCGTCATCGACACAAACCTGAGCAATCGTCCCGGATTTTTCCGCCTTAATCTCATTCATCACTTTCATTGCCTCAATTATACACAGGGTCTGCCCTTCACTGACCGCATCACCGACTTCCACAAAATTGCGAGATTCAGGAGATGCCTTGCGATAAAATGTCCCTACCATCGGTGAGGAGACTTCCTCTCCAGCAGGCTCTGGAGCAGCGCTCTCAGCGGCAGGTGCGGCAGCGACTGGAGCAGGTGCCGCAATCGGAGCAACAGGAGCCGGACCTGAACTGACAGATCCCAATAGACTTTGAATCTCATCGAGATCTACCCCTTTCTTCAGCTTGAGATTAAAATCTTCCTTTTCGTATTGGAATTGCGAAAGCCCATGATCATCCATGAGTTTGACGATTTTTTTGATTTCAGTGAGGTCCACAGAATGATTTTTTGGAGTTGGCGGTGCCTAGTATGTCTTAAATGAACGAATGGGCAACCCTAAGCGCAAAGAGAATGATCGTGCTTTCTGACTTCCCCTCTAGGCATGATTTCGTCATACTTGCCCTTCCGGCGAGAATTCACTCTCTTCGGAACACCAACCTACCGATCAACCACCGCTACCAGTGCTCGAACTGAAAGATGTTTGTTTTGCCATTCATAAGGATGGTGAACCCCATAATCTCGTCGACCGTGTCAGCCTCAAGATTCCTCGAGGCCACTTTATGGCTATCGTCGGGCCTTCCGGGTGCGGAAAAACCACCCTGCTCAAGACCGTAGCCGGCCTCAATCCGGAATCTGACGGCACCCTGTGGTGGGAAGGACGCAATCTCTCGGAGGATGGTGACCTGGAGCCTTGGGAGATTGGATACGTCCCACAGTTTTCGATCGCCTATGACCAGCTAAGCGTCGACGAATCTGTCGAGGCCTCCACAAAGCTCCGCGTGAAAACCCGTGGAACCACAGATCTCGATCACCGCATTGACCGTGTTCTCGAGGAAACCGGACTGGCTCCCATTGCCGACCGGCCCGTGAGCGTTCTCTCAGGGGGGCAAAAAAGACGGCTTGGCCTCGCCATGGAGCTGGTTTCCGATCCTAAACTCCTTCTTTGTGATGAGGTCACGAGCGGCCTCGATCCTCGATCTGAGAGGGAAATCGTCAATCTCCTCCACGACATCTCGCGCAAAGAAGGCCGCATTGTCCTCTCGGTCACCCACTCGCTGGCTCACCTGGAGCTTTACGACTCGATTCTGGTTCTCCATGAAGGGCGGGTCGCCTATCACGGCACTCCGGATCAACTCACCCACTACTTCTCGGTAGATCATACCGAGCTCGTCTACCCGCAACTCGCGAAGCAAAGCTCCGAAAAATGGCGCTCCTCCTGGCTGAAACACCGGGAGAGCTACTACTCCAAGATCGAGCGCAACCGCAAAGCGCTCATTGATCGGGGGATTCTCAAATTGGCACACACCGTCTATACCGGGCCCGAAGAGGATGAAGACGGCGAAATGATTGCCGAGCTGCCTCCACCCGTCAAAGCCCCGGGACTTCTCAGCCAATTCTCCACCCTTCTCAGCCGACGATGTAAAATCTTCGCGCGAGATCGGGGCCAAATCATCCTTCAACTGGCCATTCTAATCTGCTTCCCCCTCTTAGTGATCCTTTTCGCCGACCGGGCGAACGAAAGCATGCGCCAGTTTACCGGATCAACCGGCGGAGATCTCCAAGAAGAATTCAAACTTCAAGTCGGCGTGGAACAGGACCGCGCCAAGGTTGGATCAGCGATCTCGGGAATGATTATGTTCCAAGTCGTGCTCCTCTCTCTGATGGGCTCGAATAATGCGGCCCGCGAAATCGCCGGGGAACGCCAAATTTTCGAAAAGGAAAAATTCGGAGGAGTAAGCCCTTTCGCCTATCTAATGAGCAAAGTGGCATTCCTTTCCTTGCTCATTATTGTGCAATCCCTCTGGATGGCTTGGTTCGTGCAGTTCTTCTGGACGTTCGGCGGCAATTTCATGAGCCATGCTTTTTTCCTTATTCTGGTGAATGCGGCCATGACATCTATTTGTTTGGGGATATCCAGCTTGATGCGCACCGCAGAGCAAGCCTCACTGCTTTCAGTCTATCTGGTGGGATTCCAGCTTCCACTTTCCGGGGCCGTTCTGGCTCTCCCCCTCACCGTGGAACCATTCACCCGCCCTTTCATTTCCGCCTATTGGGCTTGGTCAGGCAGCGTCACCTCGTTAATCGGGAATTCTCGGACAGCCGTAAATACTGTCGTGGAAACGGCCCTCTCGGCCTCAAACACATGCTTTTTTGTTCTCTCTATCCATATTATCATTGGACTCATCGCCTCTTGGATCGGCTCAAGCCGTCACCAATGGGACTCATAAACAACCCACCCTAATATTATGGCTCGTCGCGCAAGTTCAGGCGTTAACACCCAGGCTCTCCTCGTTGGAGCGATCGTTCTTATTATTGTCCTCGGAGGAGGATATTGGTTCATCAACCAGAAACCCTCTGGCTTTGACGCCCCAGTACTCGATGCGGTCAGCTTCCGGACCAACGGGCGGAGCCTTGCAGGTAACAAAAACCAGGTCACTGGCATTCTCATCGACCGTGAAATTCGCGCTTCCTCGCAAATCGTCACTCTTGAAGTTGAACAGGACGGCAATCCAGTCCATGTTCCCATCATTATTCCCGACGGCTTTACCGCCGGAAACCTCAACCAAAAAGACACTTACACCTTTCTTATCGAGTTCAATACCGACGGAGTCCCCGTCGCCCTCGAAGTCACCCAACTTTAACCACCCAATCTCATGAAAAAGATTCTCTTCTCCCTCACCCTCACTCTCCCACTTGCCTCGCAGGTCTACACCCCGCCCAGTGGCGGCAGTTCGAGCAGACCCTCCGGAGGAGGAAACGATACCGTCGTGCGCTCCAAACCCCAACCCGGACCCTCGAACAACAAAACCTTCGGAAATGAGCTTCCCTTCTACAACCCGGCCGGAGAAACCATCTCCTGGAACGGCAGCACCTGGGCAGCCAGCGACAACCGCTTCTTCGAAGCCCGTTTTCAAAAGTATCTCAATGAGCCCGAAGAAAGCTCGGAGGAGGCAAAAAAATACCGCGCAACCATCGAGGAAATTCTCGCCATGATGTCACCCCATCGTAAGGGAGGCCCCGTTTTCCGCGATGCCGTCGCGCTCCTCCCGCGCGCATCCAGCTACCCAGGCGACGCCCGGCTTTGCGACTCACTCTCCAATGCTATCTACACCGCAATGCTCGCGCAGAAAGATGTCCGCGGTACAAAAAATCTTATCACAGCGATGGAGAAAGAGAAAAAGCGAGTCATCGGAGAAGCCGATTGGAAAGCCAAAACTGATCGGGACATCGTCGTTGGTGACTCCCAAGCCGTAGGCGGCGGATCTGGTGGAGGCAACGGGAAAAACAAAGGCGGCAACAACGGCGAAGCTACCCAAACTGGCCGTGGCGTCAATTCGCTCGACTACCTCAATAAGGTGAAGCGCATCGCCGAGATCGAGGCACTGAAAAAAGGCCACCAGTTGAAGACCGAAATTAAAACCGAACTTGCCAAGATGCAGTATCAAGCCCTGATGGTGCAATTCTTCCTGCAACGTCGCTTCGAACACGTCGTGATGGCGTCCCGTTTTTATAACCAAATCTGGTCTGATGGAGATGGCACTCTCTACCTTGACGACAAGTCCGACCTCGACAAGATGTTCACCGAGAGCCTCGGAGTAAGCCCAACAGTCTCAACCCTAGACTCACTGGCCAATGAGGCCATGCACGACGTAAACAAGGGCGTGGAAGCGTTCATTTTCTTGGTCGAGCAAGATGAACTTGAATCTGCCTCCAAGCGACTCTCCGAATCCTACATGATTGGAGAGTTCATGCCCTCGATTAACACCCTTGCTCGGACAAAGAAGCGAAAGGTTCTTGAATTCGTGCGGGAATCCTATGCCCTGCTCAACGCCATCGAATCAAAGGACTTCGCAACTGCCACCACGCAGATCAAAGTTCTGCAATCACAAGCTAAGGATTTTGACGCCACCAAAGCACAAGCAGCCGTCGCAACCTTCTCTCGCGCCAGCGACATGTCGATCATGATGGCCAAAAACCATCTGGCAGCAGGTGACGTCGAAAAGGCTCGTGAAGAAATTCAGAAGGCCATGGAAGTGTGGCCTCAAAATCCCAAATTAGCCGAATTTGACCGTCTGGTCGATGCCGGTGGATCGATGATTCGCCTACGAAATGATTTCGACAGATTGTTTGCCGAGAAGAACTACCGCGAGGTCTTCAAACGCCAACATGAACTAGCGCCCTCCATCAATAACGACTCCGACCGCCAGGAAAAATTCCGTCAGGTCATCGAGAATATTGGCACAATTGAACTCGCCGTTAAAGGTAGCGAAGAATTGGGCCGCTTGGGGCAGCATTATGCCGCCTGGGAGAAGTTAAAGCCCATTTACGACCGTTTCCCCGACGATCCAAACCTCAACCAGGTGATGACCCAAATGCAGGGAAAGGCCTCCGAATTCACCAACGCACTCGACAGGGCGAACTCCTTGGAAGAGAACGGCAATATCGGCTCCTCACTCTCATGGTTCTACCGCGCCAGGGATCTTCACCCCGGAAGCACCATGGCAACCGACGGAATCAAACGTCTCGTCGACCGCGCCCTCAACCTCAACTAGGTGAGACTGCGCAAGTAGTCAAAGGAGTAAATCCCGGTGTTATGCCCGTCAGCCCAGTAAAGCTGAAGGGCGTAACCACCCACGATCTCATAGCGAACAAGCTCAAAGCTTTTTTCGACATGGGCCACCTTGGGAATAAGAACCTTGCCGGTCACATCGGGCTCGCCCTGGCAAGCGGCACAAGGACAGGATTTTCTTAAATGGTCAAAACTGAGAAAGCTCTCCTCCCCATCCTCCCAGGCCAAGGCCAGTTCACTGCCGATCGGTGCTAATTGCTTCAATTTAATCACACTCATCGTCTCTCATTGTCTCGGTCCAAAAATCGCCGAGCCCACTCTAACAATAGTCGATCCCTCTTCGATCGCGATTTCAAAATCGCCGCTCATTCCCATACTCAATCCAGGAAAATTTCGTCCAGTCTGACGCTCAAGCTCTTCCTGTAATTGTCTCACTTTAACAAACCATGGGCGCGAATCCTCCGGAGAATCTCCTTTCGGAGGGATGCACATCAATCCCTCCACTGAAAGATTGGACATTGCCAGAATCTCCTCCATCTGAGCGGTTACGTCGCCGGCAGTAAAACCGTGCTTACCCTCTTCCTCGCCAATATTTACTTCCAAATACACCTTGGGGCGCAAACCCAACTCCCCGGCAATGCGGTTGGTGTGAACCGCTAACTTAAGGGAAGAAATACTATGAATCACAGGGAATAGCTGGAGAACCTTGCGGACTTTGTTTCGCTGTAAAGTTCCAATGAAATGCCACTCTAATGCGTCGGGCAGAACGGGGATTTTTTCCTCACCTTCCTGTAGACGATTCTCTCCAAACAAGAATTGATCACACTCGATCACCTCCTCGATCACCTCGGCTCCCCATGTTTTAGAAACCACCAAAATATCTACCTCGCGCCCTGAACGGACTGCCGCCCGGGACACCAGCTCACGGACCCGAAAAAGATTCCCTGCGATGGCAGACATGGAGACCTAACCTAGTCTTTCCTGAGAACGCCGGCAATCTTGCTGGCCTTCACGGCGTCTACTAAATCTCCTAGGATTGCCAGCCCTTCCCGCTTGGTCACATCGAGACCGCTGGGCCATTCAGGGGTATCATCCAAGTCGGCAATCTCGTCTTTGGCACGACGCATATGCCACTCCTTGTCACTCTCCCGGTCAACTTGGGGAAGCTCGGGCTTTTCGATATCATCCAAGTTCATTCGATAGATCGTAAACTTTTTCTTATCCTGTTTTTCCTGGATTTCAAAGCGCTTCAAGCGCTCGGCATTCCGGACCTTCCGGCGCAGATCATTCTCGGCAATTTCAGCACGCCGTTTTTTAATATTGAGAGACACCGTGTTTTTCTTGAGCCGCTCCTCAACCCGCTTCTTATCCTCGAATACATAGTTGAAATCTTTGCTCGCTTTTACGCGGACCTCGTTCTTTTCCTGAAGAACTGACAGAAAGAGACTCTGACGGTTAAAGGGACGGAAATCAACCGCCTGTTTTATTGTATCGTGAGGCAAAGCATGATCGGCATACTTTTCACCAACTTCCAAAGCATCTCGAACGGACGGAAAAACAATATCGGGAATAACACCCTCTTTCTGAGTCGAACTTCCAGCAACACGATAGAACTTTTGAATCGTCAACTTCACTGCACCAGCCCGGTCGTGATCTGCGAAGAGCGGCATGAATCGGGCAATTTCCAAAGGCTGCTGAACTGTCCCTTTTCCGAAGGTTGAGGACTCCCCCACAATGACGGCGCGATTATAATCTTGCAGAGCTCCGGCAAGAATCTCACTGGCAGAGGCACTCCCTTTGTCAGTGAGCACTACCATGGGTCCGTCGTATATCGGTTTCCTTAAGGCATTCGAACCCAAAGATTCAACATGTCCGCTTGTGGCCTTTATCTGAACCACGGGACCACGTCCCACAAAAAAGCTGGTGATTCGGCGAACTTCCTCCAAGGACCCTCCGCCATTCCCTCGGAGATCCATGACCAACCCATCAATCTTTTCCTTATTCAATCGATCAAGTAATTTTTCCAAATCAACAGATACTCTGATGTCCCGATTTTCCGGATCGAAATAGAATGATGGGAGCTTCACTACTCCCAGCTTCTTCGAAGTGTCTCCCTCTCCATAGGAATAGACTTCCGCCGTGGCCAATTCATCCTTCATGGTAACAACTTCTCTCCGGATAACGATCACCCTGGTTTCCCCGGGAGCGCCATCAGCAGGCTCAACCTTCAAGGCGACATCCGTCCCCTCTTTGCCGCGGATCTTTTCCACCACCTTGTCAATCGGCAGAAACATGATGTCCACCCATTTCCCGTCATTTAAGGAATCAACAGCAACCACACGGTCCTTGAGCTGTAAGTCACCTTGCCTATCAGCCGGACCATTATTGACAATCCCGTCTATCTTGGTGGCTCCGTCATCTTCAGTCCGAAGCATCGCTCCAATTCCCACGAGCTTGTTCTTGATTGAAACCTTAAATTCCTGAAGCTCCCTTGCACTAAAATACTCTGAATGAGGATCATGAGCACGGGCTACCGCGCTCAAAAAATAATTCGCCACGTCCTCTTCGTCCGTCTTCGTGATTGTTTTGAGAAAGCGCTCATACCGTTGGGCGATCTTTTTTTCAGGAGAAAGCTCTTTCTCGAGAGGATTATCCTTTCCCTGCTCCTTGGCTCTCTTGGCGATTCCTTCCCTCCGAAGGGACTCTCCCAAAAGCGACTCCTCCAGGCGCAGCCTCCAGATTTCAGTGGCCTCAGCGCTATCTTTGGGCCAAGGAGCATCCTCCCGATCCTGCATGATTTCCCGGTCACTCTTGAAAGTAAAATCTCCATTTTCGAGAAGACTTTTTACCACAGCAATTCGCTCATTTACCCGCTGGCGATAGCGACCGTAGATCTCACTAGCTGCCGGAATTGATTCCTCGGTCAGGAGAAGATCATGCAGCTTGCGTCCATATTTTTTCTGAAACTCATCAATGTCTCCTTTTTCGAAATACAATCTCGCGGGGTCCAAATCTCTGATAAAACCGTCAAATATCCGCTGACTCAGGTTTTCATCCGACGAAAGCCGCGCATAATGCCCATTTTGCAGGATGCGAAACATGTTACTCCCAACAACATTGAAGTCAGCTGCCACGGAAAGACAACTGGGTAGAAGCCACAAAGCGGCAATGGGAGCCAGGAAACGGCGTAGTTTTTTCATTATTAGTGAGAGATTTGTGCCAACAATGTGGATGCCGGCAGGCTGTTGCCGAAACTCTAGCAAAGGAGCGTCACTCAGCCATGAGAATTTCCGTCTTTTCTCAATTTCATTTCCGCATCACTCCAAAGAAAACGAGCTACCTCATCGAGGTAACCCGTTCCCAAAATGAACTATTCGCTGATTCTATTGACCTTTCCAGTCTGTCTGCGGCACTTCGATCACGTCCCCGGGATAAATCTTCAAATTCTTATGACGGTCATCATTTAAGTTGTATAAGTAGACCTTGTCACCGCGGATTAGCTTAACTCGATTGGTCGCTCCAAACGGAGTCTTCCCACCTGCGGTCTGTACCGCCGTATAGAGGGTCAGTCCATTCGTGAATGGCTTTGGCCCTGGAAGTTTCACTTGGCCTCCAACCGTAAACCTCTTCTGCACAAGACCTCCATCAGTCGGAGTAGTCACTTGGAAGTTTGGACTGGTGTAGATACCTTTAGCTTTGTAAGCCTCTGCAATCGCTGCTGCCAACTGATTGGGCGTCTTCCCACTTGCCTTGATCACCCCGATCTCCCAGAGGGTCAAAGTGCCAGCCGTCGATACCTGGTAAACAGAATTCAAACGAGCCTGCTCCGCTGGCGGAACACCCAAGACTTTAATCTCCAAGGTTTGATTCGTTTCAATTGTTTGTCCCATGGCGACACCAAGAGTCAGGGTGAGCAGGATGAAGGATAGTATTGTTTTCATTTCTTTGAAGGTGCTAAATTGGCAGTAACTCCTGCCTTTTAAATTTCTAATATAGGTCTTCCGAGGAAGATCTCTCTGATTTTTTCTCCTCGGTTTTGGATGATGCCGGCGCTGCAGTCATTTGCTGCGGCGTTCCGGTCTCCTCCAGCGAACTTGGAGCATAATACGTGTAGTAACTGGTGTAGTATTGATACTGGCTGTCGCTTCGGACGTCCACGTTGTTCAAGACCACTCCAATTACCTGTCCTCCGACATTTTCCACAGCCTGCTTCACGCGAAGCAGCATGTTTCTTGGAAGCTTGCGATGCTGCACCACAACCATGGTGAGGTCCACTTCACTCGCCAAAACCGCAGCGTCGCTCACACCAAGAATAGGAGGAGAATCCACCAAGACGAGGTCAAAGCGTTGCTTCACATCTTGCAAGAGCTCTGACATCCGGCGCGAATTGAGAATTCCGGCTGCATCAGCTGGCAGAATTCCTGATGGGAGGAAATACAAATTATCAACTGGTGTCTGCAAGATCACGTCCTCGAGAGCAAGATCTGTGGTGAGATAGTTGGTGAGCCCCACGGAGTTATTAATATCGAAGAAGCTGTGAAGTCGCGGACGGCGAAGGTCAGCATCGACCATTAGGGTCGTGTATCCACCTTGCGAACAGACATATGCCAGATTCACCAGCGTCGTAGACTTGCCTTCTCCTGCTCCACCGGAGACAACCGTGATCGAATTATCCTCGGGGTTTTTGCGGTTAAATTCGATATTCGTTCGCAGAATTCGATAAGCCTCAGCATCGGGGCTCATTCCACTCTGCTTATGCAGAACGCCGACATCCTTGGGAATCACTGCCAAAACAGGCACTTGGAGATAACGCTCAACGTCCTCCAAGCTTTTCACTGAGGTATCCAGATGCTCCAGAAGAAAGGCGATACCGATTCCAAAAATTAACCCAACTCCCGCACCAAGGAGAAGATTCAGGGTGACATTCGGAAATGCTGGCACTTTTGCTTTCTTGGCTCTCTCGTGAAGAGTGATCGGAGTCCGGGGCATTTTCAATAAGACGCGTTGCTGTTGTTGCTTCACAGACATCTCGCGATACATCATCCGCGACTGCTCATACTCCTCTTTAGCGCTATTATATTGGTGCTGACGCATTGAGAGATCCACCGTTCCGTCTTTCTTCTCCCGAACCATCTGCTTCATCTTTTCAACTTGCTTATCAACAAGATTGAGCCTCGTCTCCAAAACCTCCTTGAGTGACACTACCTCCTTGCCGGCGTTTTTCAATGCTCCATCAGCTCTCAACTTCATTGCCTTGACCTCTGGGTGATTAGGACCAAGGCCACTCGCAATCATCGCCTCTACTTGCTCATCAGCCGCACGATAGCCTGTATAGTAAGAGGTCACCTGATTCTCCGGAAGCTCAAGCCCCGCAGCAGTTCGAATTAAATCTTCATTGGGGGTGTCAATCAGTCTGCGAATCTGAATTTGTATCTGGTCTCGACTTTGCTCCAACCCGTCTAGCTTTTCTTGAGCGCGACGATACATCAGCTCTTCGGCCTGTCCCACTTGGCCGGAACTCCGTCCGTCAAAGTAGGGAATCCCATATTGCTGAATAAGCACTGTGAGAGCCTTGCGATAATCCTGAACCAAATCCCCTTGGTCCTGAAGCTCCTGATTCAACGCCTCGAGGGCCTCGTTGGCCCTCCCCTCCTCCGTGCTGTTCCGTCTTTCAATGTAGGCCTGAGAGACCGCTTCAGCTATTTCCTTGGCATCCTCCGGATTTGCATGGGTGACAGTAATTTCAATAAAATCAGTTCCTCGAACAGGGGTGGTGTTAACCACATTCTCCAATGTCTTTATCGTCGAATCCATATCCAGACCCCAGCGCGTGGGTAATTCAATATTCTTAGCCGCTTCCGCGAGAGTCTCGGGCGCCGTGATAGTCTCAAACTCATTCTCCATGTAGCGGGGAGTCATTGTCGAACCAGGTGTCATCTGAGAACCACGCAGGAATGGAGTCATCAAAAGAACCGAAGGATGCACCTGCACCACCGAAGAACTCTCATATCTTCGGGGCATGACCGAGGTGATCACCGCCGCTGTCATGAATACGAGGAGAAATGTCAGGGCAATTACCCCAAAACGATTTTTCACGACCTGCCAATAATCGACTGATGGTGCATCATTAGCGCTTCTAACGTTTGTTCCTTGCATATTTTTGGGAAAATTTAACCAATTTGAGGGTGCGGACGACTGATAGAGACAAAAATCAGCCTTCGCAATGAAAAGACACCGCGAAGGCTGGAAATGTTCAGATTTTTATCTAATACAATTAAAACGTGGTGTTGATACCAAGATTGATGCGGTTACGGTCATATTCGCGAATGCTACCAATATCTGACGACAAGGTTTCAAAGTTGTATGATCCGTTAAGCCACATGGTATCCGAAAGCTCAAGGCGGAAACCAACGGAAAGGTTAAGACTCTCCTCATCAGTGTCAGGAATAAAAGCAAAGAGAGAATCCACATATCCCAGACTTACATAGTTTACTCCAACACTCAAACTAAGCTCCTCGGAGACACCATATGTTCCAGTCAGGCCAAGACGGAGAGTTTCGGCCCCTTCAAACGGAATTGGCGGGAGACCAGCGACAATAATCCTACGGGCGTAATCTTCTACTCCATACCGAAGGTATGAACGAATGGTGAGTTGCTCGTTAACTTGAGATCTCAAACTCGCCTCAACATACGGTTTTGAACTGTCGTCTCCGCTGTCTACATCGCGATTCTGGACACCAGCCTTAATTACCCCGAGAGTGTTGGGACTGAAACGATGCTCGAGACCAACCAAGAAGTAGTTGTTACTACTGTCAGACTCAACGCCACCATCCACTTCGGAAAGGCGATAGGTCAATGTTGCCACGGTTTGGGGGCTCAACTGATAGCGGAAATCATTGTACAACATGACAAAGGAACGATCAAATCCATCGAGATCGTCATAGGAAACATCATCGTAGCGAACTCCAGTATATGTTGCCAAACGCTCTGACCAACGGTAACCAATAGCCTGGTCAGTTGACCAACGAAGGTAGTCACCAGTTGCAGATCCCTGGAACCCTTGGGCATAATCCGGCTCGCGCTGCTTATTCAAAGTGTTGCGACTCACAAAACGAAGCCTATCACTAATACGATTGGTCCAATTAAGACCGAAACCGGCAACCTCGGAGGCTTGATCTACACTCTGTCCCCCGACATCGATATCTTCGAAATAATGCACGATTCCAAGACGAGCGAAGAACTCGGTTGTCGTCGCTGGAGTCCGAGAGAGGAAGGAGGCTCCCACATAGGCTGATCCGTATAAAGAACTCTGGTCCTCTCCTGGAAAAAAGGGCACAGCATTGTCATCAAAACCCACACTAGCACCGGCTGTCCAAGTCAAAGGCAATGGCTCTGAGTCGTCATTGGAAGGCGCAAGATCAAAGAGGGATTGAGCGCTGGCAGAGCCAATACAAATCAAGCTCACTGCGGTTACGGTAAATTGTTTTTTCATGAATTTCTTGGGATGAAGTTATAAAGGAGCCAAGGGCCTGGCATTTGAGCTTCCCTTGGCCTGAAAAATTAGAGGGTCGTAATACATGGTGGAATTGGCACCGGCGCAAACACAGGTGGCAGTCCCGGAGGCGTTAGCGGGGACTCTCCACGGGGAGGACCGACGGGATCGCCAGACTCACCTGGGGTATCCAAGGGATTAGGCGTGTCCACAACAGAGGTAATAGCGTCTTTACCGAGACCACCCTTTTCGGAATTACCCTCGCCTCCGGCCTTGTCATATTTCTCTACGACAGCCTGAATCTTGGAAATTGCATCAGGTGCAATGGCGATTGCGCACTGGGCGATAATACGGAGTTGATCCGGAGCTTCCAAAATCGCGGTATCCACGATCAGAGCAACGGTCTTTTTGTCTGCGTCGGATGCTACGATAGCGGCCTTCACAATCTCGCAAGCGCAAGACTCGTTGGCAGCCACCTGAGTAGCGACGATCTCGAGCACTTTATTCGAGTCGGCGATTACAGCAGCTTTCACGGCATCACTTACCTTGACGCAGTCAATGTTTTTGGCAGATGCCAAAGGCGCGACGACAAGAAGCACTGCAGTTAGGGCGAATTTCAGTGTTTTTTTCATGATTTTTGAGATTTTCTGAGGATGATTGTTCTTTTAAGTCGTTCTTTTGGAGCGGGTAGAGGGAATCGAACCCTCATGATCAGCTTGGAAGGCTGGAGCTTTACCATTAAGCTATACCCGCATCGATAGTTAAGATTTAGCGGTCAGCCCTGCAGGTCGCAAGCCTTTTTTTGGGGCAAATCCATCTATTATCGTAGTATTTTCAGGCATTACGCCCAATCAGAGCCCGGTGGGGTGATCGATAAAGACCGCTTCAAGAGCAAATCTCCCCCCAATAAGGTCCGCGAGAGCCCTCACTCCAGAAGTCTCGGTAGCGTAATGACCTGCATACAGGACATGTAAACCCAGTTCCTCTGCCAGGGGATGACTCCAATGAGGCCCCTCCCCTGTAATGAAAGTTTGGATCCCCTCTCTCGCCACCACCTCAACCTCGCTTCCTGCGCCTCCAGTGATAATCCCAACCATTCCTGCAGGAGAATTGAGCTCTCCCCTCACTCGCACCTCTCCTCCCACAGCGGCAACTGCCAACTCCCTCAATTCCCCTACCGAACCTCCAAATCGAGCCTTTATCCCCAATTCGATCCCTTTCCATGAGAAGAATGACTCTGTGTCCTTAAACCCTAATTTTTTCGACAAAAGTATATTATTCCCAAGACTCGGATGAATATCCAATGGGATATGCGAGCTATAAATTGCCAATCCAGCGTCCATCGCGAGCTTCAGTTTTTGGTATCCCGCGCCCGTGACGGGACGCACTCCCTGCCAAAACATCCCATGGTGCACCAAAAGTAAATCGACCTCCTGATCGATGGCTTTTTGGATGACCGCGAGACTGGCATCCACGGCCGCTCCCACTTTGGTGATCGCCCCACCATTCTGGAGCTGCAAACCATTATGCGCACCGGGGTAATCAGGAATCTCTGATGTTTTTAACTCTTCGTCGAGCAACTCCACTATCTCGTCCAATTTCGCCATAGCTCCGATGAAGAACATCTCAACGTTTCACGCCAAGACCAAATTGTGGGAAATTCCTGAACCGAGAGCTATCAGCCATAAATCGTCAATCCCCCGCTTCTTCTGTCGAGATGACAATTCAAAACCCGAATTGATGCGGAAGCGGCTCAGCATGTTTGCATAAAATCCCTTTTAAATCTCAAATCTCTAACTAAAAACGCGCCCATGTCCGACATGGAGCACACTTTGGCAGCCGAAGCCACCCTCGAGGGAACCTCACTTCACACAGGCGAAAAAGTTACCCTCAACCTGAAGCCAGCACCGGAAGGTCACGGATTCAAATTCCGCCGCGTCGATCTCCCCGACAAACCCTTCATCGATGCCGACGTCTCTAAAGTCCAAACCGTCGAACGAGCCACCACTCTCGCCGAAGGTTCGGTTCGCGTTCACACCGTGGAACACGTTCTTTCAGCCCTGGTCGGAATGGGCGTCGACAATGCCTTGATCGAAATGGATGCCAACGAACCACCCATTGGGGATGGCTCCTCCGCTCCCTATGTCGAACTAATCAAAAAAGCCGGCGTGCAGGAACAATCTGTCCCCCGCCAGATCTGGGAAATCCGCGAACCCATTCATCTGGAGGTCGGAGACGGCTCCCTTATTACAATCGTCCCCTCCAAGGAGTTTCGCGTCTCCGTCACCAACGTGGGGAAAGACGGACGCTTCGTTCAGTATTTCTCCACCGTCGTGAATTCAGAGATCTACGAGAAAGAGATCGCTCCAGCCCGAACTTTTACCTTCTACGAAGACATCAAACCACTTCTGGACAAAGGCCTCATCAAAGGAGGCTCTCTCGAAAATGCCGTCGTCGTCCGAGGCGACGAAATCATGTCCAAGGAGCCGATGCGATTCGACAACGAATTTGCGCGACACAAGGCCCTTGACCTCATCGGCGATCTGATGCTTTCCGGGAAAAAATTCAACGGACACGTCATCGCCGTCAAACCCGGCCACGGTCCCAACACCGAGGCCGCCAAGGCTCTCCAAAAAAACTACGCCGCCATGCGCGCGATGGTTCCTCCGGTCAAACTTCCCGAAGCCGAAGCGGTTCTCGATATCAAGGACATCCTCAAAATCCTCCCCCACCGCTACCCCTTCCTCCTCATCGATCGCGTCACCGGTTTCTCTTCCGAGATGAAATGCACCGCGATCAAGAATCTCACCATGAACGAGGAATTCTTTCAGGGACACTTCCCCGGACATCCCGTCATGCCGGGAGTCCTGCAACTGGAAGCGATGGCACAAACAGCATCTGTTCTCATCATGCGCATGCCGGATAACCAAGGGAAAATTGGCTACTTCCTCAGCGCCGATGCTGTCAAATTTCGCAAACCGGTGGTCCCGGGCGACACTCTATTCATCGACGCCGAAATCACGAAGCTGCGCCGCAACATCGGTCAAGCCATCGCCACCTGTTCGGTGAACGGCGAAATCGTCTCCAGTGCGGAACTCAAGTTCGCCGTAATGGACGCCTGACCCCGGTGATACTTGACCGTCGGTAGATGGAATCTACATTTCATCACCATGATCATCTTTAGGCTCTTCATCCTATCCCTCCTCTCCATTTCGCTCCTGAATGGACAGGAGAAGGAACGCTCGCCCGAAGAGCGCTATTTCGAAGATTTGGTCAAAGCCTATAATTTTGTCATCGTCCAGGAGGAGGCCTTAAAAGCGGTCGCCAGACAATTCCCGGAACTTGCGCCTGATGTTGACCAAGTCATCGCCGAACAAAAAAAATCCTCTCTTGGCACGGCTATCGCCGCCCTTAAAAAAGAAATCGGTGAACGCCTTGGCAACAAAATGGATAAAACTGAGCAGGATCTCCGCCAGCAAATCGCCAAGAACGACCTGAGCGTTCCATTGACGCCAAAAAAAGCTCGGACCATGGCCAAACAATACGCCAAGGTCAAAGACGGCTTGGTCCCTACAGACATCCTTCGCATTCTCGTTTCACTTCATCCCGAATACATCGAAACGCCAACCAAGGAAATCGAAGACGGATGGCTCCAACCCATCGAAAAACGCAGTGGTGGAAAAACCTTCTCTATGTTTTTCCCTGGCAGTTGGAAACCTCGGGAAATGAAAAATCCCCGTAACCTGATCGGCGTGGTGCACAAGGCGGGCTATGGAATCTGCACGATGTCACTCACCGCGATCCCAGTGGCCCCCCAACTATACGAGCAGGAATACGCCAAACATTCCCCGGTCGAACTAGCCAAGCTTCTCATTCCCAAAAACACGAAAATCATTTCCGCAGCAGAGGTTGACTTTACCGAGACAAAAGGAGGCTTTTCGGTCTACGACATTCAGGACGATGGGCCTCCCAAAGCACGCGTCATGCAGTTCGCCGCCTACCAGGGGGAGCATTTCATCCTTCTGCAACTTTCGTTCGCTTTGAGAGATGATCACGACGTCGATTTCCTCACCAAAAAATTCAAACCGGTCCTGATGCGCTGCGCCCAGAGTCTTCGCATCAAATAGTTGACACCAAAAGCACTCGGGATGGAATTCTCCTTTCCGACTTAGCATCACGGATGCTAGATCTTGCCCATGCGCTTCACCGCTCTCCTTTTCACCATCTGCCTCCCCTTGAATGCTCTGACCATTCAAATAGACTACAGTCTGGACTCCAATAATTTCTTCTCAGCCTCTGGAAACCCCGGTGGCGCTACCGGAGCAACCAAGGCCAGATCCGCCCTTGAAGCCGCTGCAGCCCGCTGGAGTGCAATCATCACCCAGACACTTCAGCCTGTTTTTATCAACGATCACCCCACCGCTGACATTCGCCTCTCTTTCCCCGATCCGTCCAACTTCACCGCCGGAGGCCAAAACCAAACAGCAATTTTTGATGTCTACGAAGCAGGTTCGGCCGCATCCCCCGGGACAGACTCATTGGTCAGCCCTGGCTTGAGACCCCCTGCCAATGAATATCGCAATGGCATCTCGATTCCCGCCGATACCTTCGTCATTTATGTTGGAGGTCGTAGCCTTCCGGAAGACGCTCTGACCGGAGGACTCATCGGCAACAACCACGACGCTGTCATAAACGACCCGGACAGCTTTCTCAATCGCGGATTTAACAACGGAAACCTTAGTCTACCCACTTGGGGATCCTCTATCTCTTTTAACTCCAATGAAAATTCGGACGCTGATCCAAACACCCTCGAAAGAAAATGGCACTTCGATCACACCACAGAAGTCCCCGGAGACACCAAAGACTTCTACTCGGTAGCCCTAGCTGAAATTGGACACGCTCTCGGCGTCGGACTATTTTACACCGATTGGACAAACTCCATCGTCAACTCGGAGTATCGCGGACCATTCACCCTCGCGGCGTATCAGGCCGAAAATGGCGGCGCCATCGACAGTCTGGAATTGCAAGGTCCTCAGAAAAGATATTTCGCCAGGGGATTCTATACCTCAAAGATCTTCAGCGGCGGCAACCCCAATTACATTGGCACCGTGGGCCCCGATGCCCAACAGCCCCTCCTCTTTCAGGCCCGCCCGACTGCACCACCTCCCTCATCCCCTGACCTCCTCAACTTCATCCCCGGGATCATTCACGGCGAACGGTTCGAAATCACCAATCTCGACGTTGCGGCAATTAATGACATTGGATGGAGTCTGATCGCCCCACCTCCTGCAAACGAAGTCTCCTTCGTCACCCTCACCAGAGGTCCTGGAGCAACAGTCACCCTGACGTTCCCATCCGAGGTCGACGCCTCCTACACCATCCAAACTTCCACGAATCTGGTAGACTGGATGAACGTCACCCCCGCTTTCCCTAGCGAAGGAACTACAAGCGACTGGAAGGACGGGGAAGCAGGATTTAGCGACCCACTGGGCTCGGCTTCTGCGCGGAGCAAAAAATACTACCGTGTTTTAAAGAACGACTAGCGCATTTGCTTCCCAATCCGAGCAGATACGCAATTTTTTTCTGGGAAAACACCCTTGATTATTGCGAGTCAACAGTGCGCTTGCGACGGCAACCTAGAATAAGACCACCGACCTCACCGCCCTGACCGACTACCAAATCGGCAAACTCATCGGCTATTCCTAATGGATTGGCAAACTCCAGCGGCCCTGACGGTCGTCATCATCACGATGATTCTTTTCCTGGCGAAAAAGAAATCGTCCAAATACTCTGGCAGCGATTGCAACTGCCCAGAAAGATAACACCTTGCCGATGAGGAGATCGGTGTCTAATTTCGTCTCCGATGAAAAAAATTTTCGCCTTCATGCTCCTCACTTCCTGCGCAATCAACGCCCAGGACTCGGTGACTCCCTCCTACAGCTCTGAAGCCCCCCTTCCAAAAGGCTGGCCAGAGCCTGGTCCATACAATCAGGTTGCCGAAAAATCCTACCCAAAATACCGTGCCGCCATCACCAAGGGAGGAGGCAACACCATGTCCTTCTGGCGCCTCTTCGGGCACATCAAAAAGAGGGATATCCCCATGACTGCTCCTGTCGAGATGGCCCTGGAAGAAAAAGATGATGAGATGAAGCGCGCCTCCATGGCCTTTCTCTACCAAAACACTGAAGTCGGAACCACTGGAGCTGATGGGAACAAAATCGCCGTCGAGGATATCAATCCTGAGAAAGTCCTCAGCTACACCTGGATGGGCGAAGATAACGACACCAACATGAAGAAGGCCAAAGCTGCTCTCGAAGTATCGCTCAAAGAGAGGAAGCTCGCTCCAAAATCTTTCCGCCTCCTCGGATACAATGGTCCGGGAACGCCGAAGACAAAACGCACCTACGAGCTCCAGGCGATTCTCGAAAAAAAGTAAGACTCCTCATTCCCCCTCGCGGCCAATCGATCCAAGACCGCTAAAGTTTCATTGGACGCCACGATGAGTAGACCGTTGTGGCGTCCTTCGTTTATCCAGAAGAACCTCTTTTCCACAGAGGGCGAAAGTCCAAATAAGCTCTTGCCATGCGCGGGCGGAATCGCCTTTTCAACCGTCCAATGCACGATCAAAAGTAGCTCCTTGCTGCTCACGATTCGATCGAAATTCACAAGGCGATCGCCCGGGAAAATTGGCATTCTCGTCACCGTGCGATAGGGCGGCCCGAAAGGTGAAATCAACACCATCTCCGCCAACTCTTCCTTGGAAGCCAACCAACAAGTCGGGACAACCCAACTAATTCTCCTGCCAAACCAAACTAGCCTAGGCAACGCCTCTCGCAAACAAATCAAAGTTGAACAAAACCATCTTTTTCTCGCGCTCCACTATCCTGGAATCTTTCCCAAAATCTCGTTCAAGCAAAACTTGAATTTCTCGCGAACCCACCCCAAACTCCCCCCTTTCCCATGAATCTCCTCTCCATCGAACAATCCGGCGCACAGCAGATCGACTATCTTCTCGACCTCGCCGCGGAGCTCAAAGCAACTCGGGGCGCGCATAAATCCCAGCCTCTCGCCGGACAAACTTGGGCCATCATTTTCACCAAAGCCTCCACCCGCACGCGGGTCTCATTTGAAGTCGGCATTCGCGAACTCGGGGGCAGTGTCATGTTCCTCTCCAAGAATGACATTCAACTCGGACGAGGCGAACCGATCAAAGATACTGCCCGCGTTCTGGGAAGCATGGTGCACGGAGCCGTTATCCGGACCTATGACCAAAAGGACGTCGTCGACTTCGCCCAATTCTCCGGCATTCCGACCATCAATGCCCTTACCGACGAAGAGCACCCCTGCCAGATTCTCGCCGACCTTCTCACCATACGTGAAAAAATCGGTGGCTGGAATGACAAGAAAATCGTCTTCATCGGCGACGGGGACAACAACATGTCTCGCTCCTGGATGTGGGCTGCCAAGTATCTCGAATTCGAATTGGTCGTCGCTGCGCCCGAATCCTGTCTCCCGTCCGAAGAATACATGACGAACCTCAACGCTCCAAACGTCACTCTCACCTCCGATCCGGTCAAAGCAGCCAAAGACGCCCACGTCATCAACACCGACGTATGGCTTTCCATGGGACAGGAAGGCCAGACCGAAAAAGAAGCGCTCTTCGACTCCTACCAGGTCAACGCCGAGCTCCTCACTCATTGTGTCGACGATCACATTGTCCTCCACTGCCTTCCTGCCTACCGAGAGAAGGAAATCACCGAGGAAATTCTCGAGCTCCACGCCGACACCATCTTCCAGCAGGCCGAGAACCGCCTCCACGCCCAGAAAGCCGTCCTCGCTCGAATCGACCCCACCGATCCCCTCTTGCACCCCACTCCATGATCGCCCGCCTGATCGGCGAGGCCTGGTCCCACCTCCGGGAACACGGCTTCAAGAAGACTCTCCTCAGCCGCGACACGCCCTTTCTGATTCAGTTCGGAAAATACGGCGTTTGCGGTGTCCTCTCGCTTCTCGTTTTCCTCGCCGTCGCCTACTCCGGTGAAGCCTTCTTCCCCGATTACCTCGGCTCCGACCTCCCCAAGGACACCCGTGCGAAATATCTGCCTTACCTTCACTTCGCAGCCTTCCTCCCCTCCAACTTCGCCGCCTACGGCCTCAACCGCTGGCTCGTCTTCACCCCCGGTCGTCACAATAACTCCAAGGAAGTCTTTCTCTTCACCATTCTCTCCTTTCTCAGCTTCTCCATCGGAGAAATCCTCCCCGTCTGGCTCATCGCATCCTTCGGCGTCCCCAACACCGTGGCCCACCTCTCCTTCGTCATTTCCTCGGCCATGGTAAACTTCGTCTGCAGGAAATTTCTCGTCTTCGAGAAATAATTATCATTTCCCTTCAACAAAATCCCCCCGGCGTTTCTTGCGAGCATGCCATGGGTCCGGAATCCTCGTGCCCTTATTTCACCAACACTGATCCAATCAGTGAATACCACCATCCACCGCTTCAAGCTCCTGACCGCCATCAACGGATTACAAACTCCGCGAACCGGAAAGGTTGAATTTTCGGGGGAATAACCCTAGTTTTTCGCTCCCGTGGAAGCCAACAACGTCAGAGACCGTCCCGGTCACTTCCTTTTTTGGGGAGGCGGAATCCTTGTGGCACTCCTCCCCTACCTCCTTCTCTTCGTCAGACCGGAGTGGCGGGCTTCGTGGATTCTCGATCCCGGACGCCTCGCGGACAATCTCGCCATCGCGATGCGGCACGTCCTCATCGGCGCGACCTTGGGTGGCTGGTTGTGGTTTCTGATCAACCGCGTCAATCCGATCTCGACGCTGCGCTCCTGGTGGAAAACGCCCAATCCCTTCAACTGGGTTTGGTTTGCTCTCAGCCTGACCATTTATTCGGTGCACAACATTCTCGTCCTGATGAATCTCCCCTTCGGCACCGGGGAATTTATCTCCGCTGCCGCCGGACGCATCCTCACCGCACTCATCGTGCTTTCCCTCGTCTGGATCGGTGCGCGCATTGCCAGCCTCTCGGCACCACGTAGACTCCGCATGCTCCCCTGGGTCATCCCCGCCCTCATCCCGGGCTTTCTCGGAGCCGACGCCCTCGCCATCATCTTTTGGAAAAATTCCCTGCGCTTCGTCATTAACAAGATCGACGAAGACGGCCCCATCGACATCGCCCGTCAACTCGCTGCCGGTGGCATTCATCACTCGCCGGCGGTTGTCATCGCTGCGCTCCTCATTTTCGGAGCCGTTCTCTGTGGACTTTGTTACGCCAGCTTCCGTCTCTCGAAAAAGACCTCGCCTCGTCTGAACTTCAAACCAGCTTTCATCGTCCTCACTCTCGGACTGACTTGGGGAGGCATCGCCGCGGAAAAGGCCTCCGGCTTCGCGTGGAAGTCGCGCAAGGCTCTTCGGATGGAACACAATTCCTATGAAATTCATCTCACTCCGATCAAACCGGAGCCCGGAGTCGTTTCCTATCGTGCGACCTGGAAGCAACCGGTCCGACCAGACATCTCAACCCACGCCACTTCGCAGCCGGACATTTTCTTTTTCATGCTCGAGTCCGTCCGTGCCGATGCCATCTCAGAAACGCACGCGCCTTTCCTAACGAAATTTCGCGAACAGGAATCTCAGCAACTTGGCCAAACCTGGGCTGGCTCCAACGCGACCCACCTTTCCTGGTTCTCCGTCTTCAATGGACAACTCCCGCCCTTCTGGGGGAACGCCATGGAAACGATTCGCGACGGAAAAGACCTCTCCGCCTCTCCCTTCATTGAGATCCTCAAGAAGTCCAACTTCAATCTTGAGGCCCGCACCATCTGCGACCTGTCCTACCTCGGAATGGGCTCGACCAACTTTGGCTCGCCCCACGAATTGGGCGTTCTCAAAAGCGCACCAAACGGTTCTGATTTCGAAAATCTCCCCTATGCCGAACGGGAGCGCCAGAACCTTGAAGAAACGATGGAGGCCCTTCGCGACGCACCTTCCAGCGGAAACTTTCATTTTCTCGCCTACGACACGCCGCACTTCGATTACTCATGGCACGATTCCTTCACCCCACCGTACAGCGACTACGAACCATCGGGCGGCTTCCACGCTTATCCGACTCATGAAGATATTGAACGCGTCCGTCGTCGTTACTTCAACGCCATCGCTTGGACCGATCACGAGATCTCTCGCTTCGTCGACTTCCTAAAAGAGGAGGGCCGCTATGACGATGCCATCATCATTGTTACCGGCGACCACGGCGAAGAATTTCAGGAAAACGGATCGTGGTTCCATTGTTCATCGGTCGAACCCGAACAAACCGCCGTTCCTCTCATGATCAAGTGGCCCAAAGGCACCGAAGCTCCCGACCAAATCAGCGCCTCCCACCTCGACATCCTCCCATCGCTCCTCGACTACCTCGGCTACCCCGAATCCACCTTCTCTTCACTCCCTGGACATTCCCTTCTCAAAACCCGCGACGAGGAAGCTACGCAAATCAACATCACCTCCTACTGCGGTATCATGGGTATCGCCATGGCCTGGCATCGCGGCGACTACACCGCGACCTTCCGCTGGGACAACCCCTGGGCCACCCAACTCCCCGACACCATTTCCCTTGACGATATCACCGGATCTGATGGCTCCCTCAATCTCGAGAATCCCGAACAATGGGACCAGGCACTCAAGAAGCATTTCCCCGACGCCTCCGAACGATACTTTTCAAAGTTTGAGAAAAAGTAGGCAGTTACTTCTTCCGGTAAATCCTCACCGATTTGTAGGCAAAGGTCTCGACCAGTTCCCAGCCTGTTTTCTCGAGTCGCTGGGGAGTAAACCCGAAGGATTCCTGCACCGAGTATTGCGCATCCCAAATTAGCAAAGTCCCCGAGCAAAGCTCCATTGACTCGGGAGTATATCCGCCCCAAGCTTCCAGCTTTTTCACATCGGTCTCGTAGAGCCAAAACGAAGCCGCCGCGTGATGATTGAGCACCTCGGCCCCACCGGCATTTTCAATGACCCACTCGCTGGCCTCCTTCACTCCCTCACCAAAGCGACTCTGCTTCATCGGCGGCGCAATTGGTTTCAAGCTGGCATTGAGAACGGGCAATCCCGGAATGTGATTATCAGAAACACCCCACTGTTGCTGGGGCATCATTAGTCCTGTCACCACCACTACTGCCAGAGCAGCCGCAGCGGGCTTGATACCATACTTCTCCCACAACCCATTGAATCCCCGAAGCGCCACCAAGGCCACAAAGGGCGCCATTGGCATGATAAAGTGATAGTATCCTCCCGAAGCAAACAGCCCCTTCCAATAGATCAAGCTATGCATGATCAAATACGCCGGGTAGGTCGCCCACAACAAGAGGCTCCAGTCGAGGTGACGCCACTTTTGAAAGGCTCCAAAAATCATCAACAAAACCACCGGGATTCCCGCGCCGGTTGCTAGGTGCTTCAAGTATAACCAAATCGGCCCCGAGCCATAGTAGTCTGTCGGCTTCGATTCAAAGAACATCATAAACGGCCACTCACCACGCATCAACCCGGACACGACGTTCATCACAATCAAGGGCAGGAAGGTGCAGAAGCCCAACCACGCCGCTCTCGGAAAAGCCTTCAAGACCTCATTCCATTTCCCCTTCAGCAAATGCCGCGCGAATCCACCCGGCGCAAAAATAATCCAAAGCCCAAACAAAGCCGACAACGCGATTCCCTCATGCCGCACGAGGGGAAGGTATCCCCAACACAAAGCGGCCCATGCCATCTTCTTACGCATAGCGAGAAGAACCCCGGCAACCCATACTACCATGAAAGGAGTCTGCGTCAGCACAGGATAGCTCAGCTCCGGAAACCACCACTGGAATCCCATTAAGAGCGGCAGGATTGACAAGCCGACCATGCCAAGGCGCTTTCCTTCGCGACCCGTCAGCCACATGGCAAAGCCCGCCAGGGCCAGTGTCCAAAGCCGCGCCGCCGTGAGACCAAAGTAAGCCGGGATGAATTGCAGAATGTTCCGCCCCGGTCGGCTCCAAGGGTGCCAAAGCTCACGCGGATCACTCCAGACATCTTTCGAGATCATGTAATGGGCGATCTCGTCATCAAGAATCCACGCTTCGTTAAAAAGAGCCCGATAAAGACTCCACGCCATGGTCACGCCCCAGCAAACCCAAAACCACTGGCCTAATCCTCCCTTTGTGCGATCACTCATCGTCAGCGCTCTTCCATTCGGTCACGTTCCGATCCAGAATATTGTAACGAAAGATGCACCAGATCGCGCGAAAGCCATCACGCACCCCGATCTTTTTCCCCTCGTCGTAACTCCGCGGATAATACGCCACCGAAGTTTCCATCACGCGGAGTTTCATCTTGGCCAACTTCGCGGTAACCTCGGGCTCGAAACCAAAACGGTTTTCCTTAATCGGTATGGCCTGAATCACTTCACGCCGAAATCCTTTGTAGCAAGTCTCCATGTCCGTGACGTGCAAATCGCTCATCATATTGGAGAACAGAGTCAAAAAACGATTTCCCATGGTATGCCAAAATCGTAAGACCGTCCGGGTGTCCTTTTTCAAATATCGGGATCCATAAACAACATCGGCCTCATCATTCGCGATAGGCGCAATCACTTTTTGAAAATCCACCGGATCATACTCCAGGTCGGCATCTTGCACGATGACATAGGGCTTGGTCGCTCCAGCGAAACCCGTCCGCAAAGCCGCTCCCTTCCCCTGATTATGGGTGTGCTGAATAAAGCTTACCCGCTCCTCCTTTCCTTCCCAGCCACGCGCAATGGCCGCGGTCTTGTCCGACGATCCATCGTCCACCAAAACCACCTCGCCCACCATCTCCTGCGCGAGGATCTTTTCGAGCACCTCACTTAGCGTTCCCGCTTCATTATACATCGGCACAACGACCGACAATTGGCCCGGGGAAACAGCTTCATTCATGTGGGGGATGAGTGAACCCTAATTCCCGCCCGCACTCAACCCCCATTCCTGTGAGAGCGATCTAATCAAATCCCGTCGAAAGCCTTGCTTTTGATGCCCGCTTACGAGCTGCCGGGCATGGCCTCACTCACTGCCTTCATGAGCTCTGGTGTGATTTTTTCGGAGGTCGTCAATTTCCCCAAATCTTGTCTTGTGCCCGCTACTCAAAATGTCCGTTCCAAATCGATTCAAAAAACATCAGAAAAATCGAAAAAAACATTCTGTGATATTTTCACCTTATGGGGTTCTCAAATCCCAAAGGTGGTCTAGTCTGCCCACATGAGTCGCGAAGACATTAAACGCCTGACAGAATTATCCTCCTGCGGAGGATGAGCCTCCAAGCTCGGCCAAGCCGAACTCACGCAGGTCCTGCGTGGTATCACCAATATCTCCGACCCCAATCTCCTTATCGGTTCCGCCAGCTCGGACGACGCCGCCGTTTATAAAATCTCGGAAGAGGTCGCGATTGTGCAAACCCTCGATTTCTTCACGCCGGTCGTCGATGATCCCTACCTCTTCGGACAAATCGCGGCCGCCAACTCCCTCTCCGACGTCTACGCCATGGGAGGCAAGCCGATCACCGCGATGAACATCGTCGCCGTCCCCACCGATGAACTCTCTCTCGACGTCATCAACCAAATCCTCCTCGGGGGATCCGACAAGGTGGCCGAAGCTGAATGCGCCCTCGCCGGTGGCCACACTGTGCTCAATCCCCAACCGCTCTACGGACTCTCCGTGACCGGCTTGGTTAACCCTCACCGCACCATCGCCAACACCGGCGGCAAACCCGGCGATCACCTCCTCCTCACCAAACCACTCGGCACCGGGATCATTTCCACCGCGATTCGGAAAGGTCTCGCCTCAGAAGAGCTTGAAGCAAAAGTCTCCAAGCAAATGGCCGAACTCAACACCCCCGGCTCCGCCCTCGCCACCGTGGGCATGACGCGCGCCGGTACCGACGTGACCGGCTTTGGGCTTCTCGGACACCTCAGCCACCTTTGCCGCGAATCCGGCGTGACTGCTCGCATTGATTCTTCGGCTGTTCCGGCCATCGATCCCGCGGTCATGGAATTCATCACGGAAGGCCACGTCCCCGGTGGAAGCCGCAAGAACCTCGAACTCGCCAAGGAATTCACCAACTTCGCCGACAACGTTTCGGAAGAAACACAAATCCTCCTGGCCGATGCCCAAACTTCCGGCGGCCTCCTTCTCGCCGTCAAACCCGACGAACTTCACGCCGCCAAGGATATTCTCCTCAAAAACGGAGCCAGCATTGTGGCAGAGATCGGAACGCTTACCAGTCCGGGAGAGAAGGCTGTTAAGGTTTGTTAGATTTAATATTCTTGGATCGCTGAAAAAAACACTAGGGATTGTCCTTGCCCTCTCTAAGTTGATTAAATTGGCTCATAAAGGCATGAAAAAGAAACGAATCAGCCTAGTCTTAATTTTCCTTATCAGTCTCCTAAAGGCTGAAGAAAAAATCTCAACTTGGACTTCAGTTACTGGAAGCACACTAAAGGGGTCTGGGCAATCTTGGGATCAAAAAGGAATGAAAATCGAGAGAAGCTCCGACGGAAAAGTTATCGAAATTCCCTTTGAAAAGTTGAATCCTAAGGACGCAATAAGAGCCGTAAGTGAGACCCCGTTCCGCCCAAATGATAGAGCACTACTCTACGCCTCAACAGTTAGCACAAAAACCGCTCAACTTTCACGAAACACAGGAAAGTATCTGGCTCATGTAAATGTATTTTCCTACGACGGATACAACCTAAGAGGATCAGCAACAATTTCTCCTATCACTGAGAAATATAGAGTTTCAGGGAGGACTGTTGAAGTTGAATTGAGATCCTTGTATGGGGATGGCTTTGCGGCGATTGAATTTTTCGCAATTAAGGGAAAAGGAAATAACAGAGAGATCTATGACGCTCAGTCTGGCGTTTTTAAATTTCGTAATGTTGGGAGTAAGCGCTACTTTTCAGCAAAAGCGGTCGAAGATTTCCAAGGGTGGGTAGTAATAGTAAGAAGCCCAAACACAGGCGAAATCATCAAAACAGGATCTTCGCTGCAACACCTTGAACCATTTGTAATTTCAAAAATCCCAGAAATAGCGAAATTTAAAATAAACACAAAACCCTTGAGAGAACAAGTTATTAAGGAGGCAAAGAAAAGACAAGGAGGCTAGGAGTAGGAGACAAATGGATTTCCCTCAACGTGTCGAAAAATAAGCATGAGTGATTGAGTCGGATTTATGCAACTCCTCTTTCGTATCATTCTTCTCTGGGCGGTCGGTGGTCCTCTGATGGCGATCTACCTCATGATCAATCATCGTGAGAACTTGGTCCACAATGCGGTCACGATGCCGGAATGGATTCCTTTCTGGCCTCTTCTTGCAATTCCCTATCTGGGAATGCTTGTCGTTCCGGGTTGCCTCTCTCTGTTCATCAAAGAACAACGTGACTTTTATCAATACCTCGTCTCGATCACCATCGCCTTCCTCGTCGTTGGGAGCATCTGGTATTTCTATCCCACCGAAATGATCCGGCCTCCGATCCCCGGGGACTGGCAGAGTAATGTCTACCGCGAAATGGTTTCCGTCGACAATCCGGTCTGCATCGTCCCCTGCGGCCACGTCATCACCCCGATCGCCGTGTTTTGTATTCTCGTCCGACAAAACTCTAGGTGGCTCCTCTGTCTCCTTCCTCTGTTAGTCTTGGGAATTATTTCCATCGTTGTCACCTGGCAACATCGGCCCGTCGATGTCATCTACGGCACCCTTATTTCCCTCTTCGCGGTGGTCCTCACGCGAAGACTCTTCGAGAAAGCGTCGCAAGGATAGCGCTCCGAAGCACGTAGAATGTCGATCCGACATGAAACTTCTCGTCTTTCTTCTCCTCACCATCACCTGCCACGCGGCCAAGCGACCCAACATTCTCTTCTGTATCGCCGACGACTGGGGATGGCCGCATGCCTCGATCTACGCCAACGACACTGTGCTACAGACGCCTGCCTTTGACCGTATCGCGAAAGAAGGCGCCCTATTTCACAACGCCTATGTCTCTTCACCCTCCTGCACTCCCTGCCGAAATTCCCTCATGACCGGGCAATGGCACTGGCGACTCGGAGCCGGGGCCAATCTCTACGGGACCATTCCACAATCGGTGGAAACCTACGCCCGTCTTCTCAAAAAATCCGGTTATCACACCGGTTCATGGCGCAAGTCATTCGGCCCCGGAAAACTCCAAGGGAAATTCCTCGAAGACCACCCCGCGGGAAAGGTTTACAAAAAAGGCTTCCCGGCTTTCCTCGCCGAGCGCCCCGACAAAGACACACCCTTCTGCTTCTGGCTCGGTGCCAGCGACCCGCATCGTGGCTACAAAAAAGGATCTGGAAAACAGTCCGGCATGGACATCTCAAAGGTCAAGGTCTTCCCACACTTCCCCAATGACGAGGAAATCCGCAGCGATGTTGCGGATTACTATTTCGAAGTGCAGCGCTTCGATTCAGATGTCGCAAAGGCCATCGCCCAACTCGAAAAGATTGGTGAACTCGACAACACCATCATCGTCATCACCGGCGATCACGGCATGCCCTTTCCACGCTGCAAGTCGAACCTCTACGACAGTGGCACGCGCGTTCCTCTCGCCATCCGCTGGGGCGGAAAAATTAAACCCGGAAAGGTCTTCCAAAACTTCGCCTCCCTTACCGACCTCGCTCCCACATTTCTTGCCGCTGCCGGAGTGCCCATACCAAAAGACATGACCGGAAAAAACCTCCTCCCAGCGCTCACCGGAGGAGGCGACATGGAACTACGGCCCTTCATTCTCACCGGAAAAGAACGCCACGTACCGAGTCAAGAGGCACCCGAGATGGGCGGCTATCCCTCCCGCGCCTATCGCGACCATCAGTATCTCTACATCCGCAACTACGCAACCGGCCGCTGGCCCAACGGCACTCCCAACTGGCAGAAGGCCGCGGTCAAAGACTCCTGGTATGGCGATACCGACAACGGGCCGACCAAATCCTACCTCATCGACAAAAAGGACGACTCTCCCGAATATCAACGCTTCTACGATCTTTCCTTCGCCAAGCGTCCGGCCGACGAGTTGTTCGATCTCAAAACCGATCCCGATCAGCTCAACAACATTGCGGCCAAAAAACCCGAGCTTCTCAAGAAATACCAAGCCCTCCTCGCCACGGAACTCTCCAAGTCCCGGGACCCCCGGAACGGCGGTCCGGCCTTCGACTTTGATGCCCAGCCCTACGGTGGTGGTAGCCCCAAATTCCCAAAGAACAGGCGCTAGGAAAAGTCCGCCGGCAATTAGTCACAATTTCTCTTGAGCCCTTTTTTTAGTTCTATCGGCCTGACTGATGCGCAGTCATCTTGTCACCAAAATCGGCGTCATTCCCGCCATGGCGCTGATTCCAGTTGGAAGCCAAGCCATCACCTTCAACCTCAACGACATCACCCCGGGTGACATGAATGCCGCCGCTCTTCATGCCATCTCCCCTCGGAAACAAACCATACATCCACGCCTTCTTTCCGCTCCGGTCAACCGCCAGAGCAAGTATGATGGTTTCACCTTCGAATGCCCCTGGCTCAGGTTTTCGCATTTCCCAAAATCCCTGCGGCTGACTCGCCGATCCATGGCGCGGGTCATAAAACGACTCACCCCAATGACCATCACCCTAATTTCTTTGCCTCAGCGCTCAAAATCCACCCGCCCGGCCAAGCCCACACCCTAGTTGGTAGAGCGTCACCGCCTCGGACAATCAGGGCAAACTATTACCCCTTACGGCTTCGAAACCGTAGCGCTTTCTTCCGCCGCCTTCACTGGCTTGGGGTCTTTATACATGGTGACCAGGCAGCCACCCACGGCCGCCAAAACAATCCCGGCAAAGAACTGCCAACGCAAGGCTCCCAATCCCCCTGCCGGTGGATGCATACTCAAAGCAACCACAGCATTCACCACAGGAGCACCGGCAAAGATTATCGACATCACTGCGGAAGGGGGACCGCCTTTCCCAAATGCCAGCAGAACCCCAAGCGCTCCGAGCGCTCCTACCACTCCGGCAATCAAGGACCACTTGAAGCCCGGGCCGGGCAACTTGAGATCCGACCCTGACATTTTCAAAAGAATCAAAGGAGCCAACACCGCCACCAGGAAATAGGCGATCCCCACTACCAAAAACGCCTTGTAGCGACCGAATTGCGGATCAGCCATTCCCATTGCTCCTTTGTGAAGGAACACTCCATATAGCCCCCAAAAGGCCACCGTCATCAGCGCAAAAGTTACCCAGTTCATAGAATTCTTTTTAGTCATCGATCTAAGAGGTCCAAGAATGGCTCAACATCCCGCAATTGACCATCCCTATTGTTCCAACCTGACCCGAATGTCCTCGGAAATCTCCATCGCCTTCATCGTCGCCAGCTTCACGCAAACCGAAATCATCTCGCCGGTTGCGCGAACGGTGTCGTCGTCATTCGCGAAAAAATCAAAGGAGTAGCACACCGAACAAGTCCGCACTTCGGAAACGGAAACCCTTACTCGCACTAGGTCACCAAACTTAATTGGCTTCTTAAAATCCGCGGAAGCATTCACGCGCGGCCATCCGATCTCACCATCGTGCAACTGAATCCCCCGCTCGCGCAGAAAGGCATGCTCGGCCGATTCCATCCAGCGATAGAAATTCGAAAAGTGGGCAATCCCCGCCAAATCAGTTTCGTAAAACTCCACCGGGCGAGACCATTCAAATAAAGTGCTCATTTCTCCACCACCTTTCGCAAAATTTGTTCAAAGCTCCTTGCCATTACCCCGACATGATAACGATCCTCGACCGCGATCCGACCCTTTTCTCCCATCGATTTACGCAAGCCCGAATCCTCTAGGATCATTTGCAAACCCTTGGCTAGCGCCTCGGCTTTCCCGGGTTCCACCAAAATACCACACCCCGCAGGCTCGACAATCTCGGTAAAAGCCGAAGCCCTCGGCATGACCACTGGAACACCACAAGCCATTGCCTCAACCAAATAAAGTCCGAATCCCTCCGGATAAATCGCCGGAACCGAGAAAACCGAGAGACTTTCTAGAAAAGAGGCCTTCTCTTCCCTGCTCACATTAGCATGCCACGACACTTCGTCCTCCAAACCATGCTCGCCGAGCTTCTTTTTCAACCCCGCAACATACTCCTCGTCGCCCCCGCCCATCGTTCCAGCGACCGCTAGCTTCGTGTTTTTGTCACCCAACTTCGTTCGCAAATGGATAAAGGCGTCTATTAGCAAGCCCAGGCCTTTGTAGTAGTACATCCGCGCAAAGTAACCAATCTTCCCTTCTCCCGATCCCACTTCATATCCTTCGAGGTCTATGCCATTCGGAACCACTTCAGATAACACTCCGAGTCTTTCCTCCATCAGCTTCGCGAAAAATTGACTTGGAGAAATCAAGGCATCACACTCTTTAACTCGGAGACCCATCTCATCCCAACACTTTGTCTTCCACGGCTCGGGCAGACCGTCGAGAAAGGAATCCTCCCCCTGAAAAGTGCACACTACCGGCGCTCCCAGACGCCGCTTAAGTTCGCGGGTCAATCCACCCAGCAGGGCATTCGAAAGAACAACCACGTCAGGCTTCCCGTCGCGCTCCAACCATTCCACCAGCTTATCGAGTTCCTTGCCCAAATGGCTTTCCTCAAAATTCAGCATGAGATAAGTCATTTCACCTTGCTCTTTGGCCGAGGTCATGTGGCTCTTCTTCGCCACGGCCCGAAGCAACCCGCGCCCATTGAATAAGCGGTCAACCCAACGCGGCAGCTTCCGAAAGATGCGATACTTCTCCTGAAGCCACACATTGATCCCACCAAAAAAAACGGGCGTCTCGACATCCGCCCCCCCTTCATCCAGCTGCATCGGCAGATACATTGGAACGAGATGAGCATCATGCCCAAGAGCTCTCAAAGCCTTCACCAGCGCGTTGTCCCGCATGCAGGCACCGCAATAATAGCTCCCCGTGCCGGCGGTTAGGATTGTGATTTTCACCCTAAGTCATGGCTGAGCCCGCTACTGTTTTCCCATGTGGAAGCTCTTCCGGCAGCTCGGCAAATTCGCCCACGCGATCGAAGAGTTCTCCGTAATCCTTGTCAATCAAATCACCGATCAGGCAATCGGTCAGATCCCGACTCACTTCAGCGTATTTCATCGCGACATCCTTGAAACTGAAATTTTCATCGTAGAAGGCGTAAACCAATTTCCGCATCCATTCAATTCCTTTGCAGACCCGCTCGCCATAAATCAAAAACCTTTCCGCACTGACATCATCAGCCTCGAGAGCATCAGCCACAGCATCAGCCCCCAGGGACCCTGTTGTCAGTGCCAAATAAACCCCCGATGAGAAGACCGGATCCAGGAAGGCGAAGGCATCACCAATGAGCACCAGGCCATCCGAGGCGCAATTTTCGGCACGATAAGAATACTCCCCAGTAACCCAATACTCCCCGATCTGCTCACCCTCCGAAAGATGCTCTTCCACCCACTTGTTCTCCTTAATTTCGCGTTGGTAGATCTCATGGAGATCGCGACCATCGCGATAAAGGTAATCCCTCTCCGCTACGATCCCGGTGCTCACGATATCATCCTTGAGAGGAATATTCCAAAACCACCCCTTCTCCTGCACATACGCCACCGTAGTCGCACCTTCATCTACACCGGGATCACGCTTCGCTCCTTTGTAGTTCGTCCAAATAGCGATCTTGTTTAGCTTGGGATCACGCTTTAGCCATTTCTTCTTTCGCTGAAAGAGGGCGTCGCGACCCGTCGCATCCATCGTCATGGATGCCCGCACTTCAAAAACCTTCCCCGACTCATCCTCCGCAGTTACACCGACAACCACACCCTTTTCCTCTAAGAAATTCAGGACTTTGGTCCCCTCCCGCACCTCAGCTCCCGCCTCGCGAGCGCGCTCCATCATCATGGTGTCGAAAGTCGCCCGATCCACTTGCCAGGTTTTCGCCCGGGGATGATCGGTGTGTTTGGAAAAATAGAACGGCGCAGAGAGCTCACCATCGGGATTCACAAATTGCACGCTTTGCTTGCTTTGAAACCCTGCCCCATTGAGACGATCCACCATTCCGATGCGCTCCAGCGTATCATAACAATGCGGTATCAGAGACTCGCCCACGTGGTAGCGCGGAAAATGCCCCTTCTCCAAAACGATCACTTTTTTCCCCTTTTCTCCTGCAAGAATTGTCGCTGCCGTCGACCCGGCCGGGCCAGCCCCAATAATGAGAACATCGCAGTCGTTCTTTATTTTTGAAATCATGGTTTTTCTCTTGGTAGAATTTCTAAAATACGGGCAATTACCCGGTCGCTTTCATCTAATAAGGTATTATAACGGCCAAAAAGAGATTCGCCACCCGCCGGGGGAAAAAAGTCTGGAGAAAATTCACCCGACGAGATTTTTAAAAATCCCACCGGCTTACTTTTATAGGCAATCTCGCTGTCATTCAAAATGCAGCCGAGCGGTTCAGTTTCCGCCAAAATCAGTTCGCGCAAATCATCCCGGCAGTGATTCAGATGCACTTCGATCAGGCCATACTCCACGGGCTTTTCGCCTGAATAGAGAATCACTTCGCGTAGATATTTATCTCCAATACGACTGGTCCTCAAGACCTTAAGAGAAATCTTTTCGCCATGAAACTTCGCCAAAGTCGAGGTCATATCCCGACCATGATCCAGCAGGTCGCGGTATGGCGTCTCAAGGGCATCCGACTTGACTGGAACAAAGTCGACCTCCTTCAACAAAGACGCTCCCAGCACTCGTGTGATCTCTTGCGAAAAATCCATCACTAGACAATGCGGTCAGTACGATGCTCGGGTAGGAAAAAGTCATGCAAGATATTGTCGACACACAACAAGCCATCACGTTCGAGGAGAATCTTGCCATCGGTCACATTGAGCAAGCCCTCGTCAGTAAGCTGCTCGAGCTCATCACTCCAGCGATTCACAACATCGACACCAAACTTCTGATCGAAGTAGGAGCTGTCCACCCTGCCCAGTTTCATCTGAAGGATGAACTCACGAATCATGCGCTGTTCTTCCGTCGTGCGGAAGCTCCGCTTGGTCGGCATCTGGCCGGCTTCGATTGCTTTGGTATAATCATCAATCTCGGTGAGATTTTGATAATGAACTCCAGCCGCATGTGAGAAGGAAGCCACGCCCAATCCGAGCAAGTCAGCGCCTCCCCAGAGGGAATCACGATATTCAAATTTTGTCTTCTCCGGATTCTTCACTGCAGTGTAACCCGAGCTAATCGTGTAACCCGCGCTCTCAAGAGCCGCGAAAGCTTCCTTGACCCAGCGACGCTTCGTTTCCCAATCGGCCACGGGAGCAACAAGTTTCCCGCTGTCCTTCATCTCTTTGTAGATCGTCGTATTATACGGGATCTCCATTTGGTAAATCGTCACGCTGTCTGGCGCATACTCGATCGTCTTTTCAATATTACGCTGCCAGTTCTCTTCGGTCTCCTCGATCATTCCAGAGATCAAATCAATATTGATCTGATCAAATCCCTCCGCCTGCGCCCGCTCGTAGGCCCGCCCGACCTCCCTCGAGCGATGTGCCCGTCCGTTGATTTCAAGAATGTGGTCATCAAAGTTTTCAATCCCCAAACTCAAGCGCGTCACTCCGATGTCTTTAATCGCCGCCAGCTTGCCCGGATTCAAGGTACCCGGCTCACACTCAAAGGCCACTTCCTTGGCATCATCCCATGGAAGAATGGTTTTCATGCGGTCAGTCAACCCTCCCAACTGCTTCGGCGAGAGATACGAAGGCGTTCCCCCACCGAAATAAATAAATTTGGGCTTTCGTCCATCGATGAGCGGCTTACGTGCCATCATCTCAAGTTCGGTTACAGTCGAGTCTAGGTAGTGCCTGATCTCGTCCGCGCTCTTATTGGTGTATACGCGAAAGTAGCAGAAATGACAGCGTCTCCGGCAAAAGGGAAGGTGGTGATAGAGACCCAGTGGCACCCCTTCTCTCGACGGCTGATCGTAGGCGGCCTCGACCTGGGCGTTATGATCATCCGACCAAAACGAAAAGGGAGGATAATTCGAAATGAAATAATTCCCCGCCCGGGTGGCTTTCTTTTTGTCTACGACTGAACTCATTGATTCATTAAGTTTGCGAACTATCGGCCGACAATACACTGCCGAAAGTGTTTTTTTTACAGGAGACTTTTAGAACTGCACCTTGGGAAATTTAGAAAAACCCGTGATTTGCCAAGCTGGCGATTAAATATCTGCCTGTATATTTCCTAGGATGTGGAGCGTAGGACTCCTACCCTGTGCTAGCCTTTTGGCAGGCCAGAACCTCCCAAACTCCGGGATGTGCAGTTTTTGCAGCATTTATCTTGCGTCCATTTTTTATTGTGCTATTTTTCCAGCACATGGAAACAAAGGCCCTATTTCTCATTCCCGCTCTCATCATCACCTCTTGCTCCTCTCAACTGGCTCCCTCAGCAGCTTCCGACTCTATTTCAGCAGAATCAGACGGAGCCTCGCTGAATCGCAAGCTCACCAAGAAGGCTTCCATTGCGATGAAAAGCCGTTCCCTCAAATCCAGCGCCAACAAATCAATCGCGCTCGTAGAAACCTACCATGGCCACCTCCATTCTTCGTCCATGAGCGAGAATCGCTACGATGCCACCATTAAAGTTCATCCCACCTACCTCGAGCCCCTACTCACTAAATTGGAATCCGTAGGAAAAGTCACCCACAAGCACATTTCGAGCGACGATGTCACCGCCCAACACCGCGACCTCTCCGCCGAGCTCAAAAACAAGACCGCTCTGCGCGCCCGGCTTCGCAACCTCCTCGCCAAAGCCTCCGAAGTCTCGGACATTCTCAAAATTGAAAAGGAACTGGCCCGCCTTCAGACCGAGATCGACCAACTCTCTCAACGCCTCAATTCGCTCAACTCAAAGGTCAACCTCTCGACCCTCACCCTCACCATCAAACGAGACCGGATCCCCGGCCCCCTCGGCCTCGTTACCAAAGGCAGTGGTTGGGTCTTCGATAAGCTCAATTACTTGAACTAAACAACGATCTTCTTTTGGGCTTGGATTCATAAATGCCGGTGTCCCCATCGACGATGTGGTCGCTCCTATAATATACCCTATTACCTCTGGTCATCGTCAAAGAAACATCTCCTCCTCAACTACGGCCTCCAGGGCTTTTCCTTCTGCCCCTTCTTCGGCTGAAGAAACTTTGCATCGGTTTCCTTATACCAGGCGTGCAATTTCGCGCGCATTGATTTCACGAGCGCTTCATTTCCCTTCTTCAAATCCTTCAACTCACCGGGATCATCCTTCAGATTGTAGAGATGCACACGGCCGTCTTCGTATCGCTCGACGAGCTTCCAGTCTCCCATTCGCACCGCACCTGAGGGAAAACCGCCTTGGTTACTGTAGTGCGGATAGTGCCAGAAAAGCGCCTCACGTTTCAGCCCGCCGCCTTTCAGCAATGGCATCAAATCCACGCCATCGATTTTCGCCTTCACCTTGCCTCCCGAAGCTTTGACGAAAGTCGGCATGAAATCGGTGCTCATGACGGGCACGCTACTCACGGTGCCCGCTTTGGTCACTCCGGGCCACTTCACGATGAAGGGCTCACGAATTCCTCCTTCATAAATCCATCCCTTGCCGCCACGCAACGGAAGGTTCGAAGTTGGTGAGCCTTCCGAGGTCGAAAGGCCGCCATTGTCCGAGGTGAAGCAAATCACCACTTCATCATCCAATCCCAACTCGTTGACTTTCTTCATGACCTTACCGACGGCTTGGTCCATCGCCTCCACCATCGCGGCATAGACGGCATGCTTTTGCAAAATACGCACCTTCCGGGGCTTCTTCCCGAAGACCTGTTCCTCCTCACCGAATTCCTGCCCGGAAATCTTCGAGGCTTTCTTACGATACTTCTCCACCAAGTCAGGGCGGCCTATTAAGGGAGTATGCACCGAGTAAAACGACAGCATCGCGAAGAAAGGCCTCCCTTTGTTCGCTTCCATGAAGTTACAGGTCTCGGTCGCGAGACGATCCGGCAAGTGCTCGCCATCCGGTCCGTCACTCAAGCGCGGATTTCCATAAGGTGAAAAATACTTCTTCCCACCATACGGTCCGCCTTTCGCAAAGCCACCCGCATTAACATCGTAGCCATGCTTCTTGGGCCAAAAATCCTCCGTCGGTCCAAGATGCCACTTGCCCGCAAAAAATGTCGCATAGCCCTGATCCCTCAGTGCCTCGGCAATCGTCACTTCGTCGTGATCCAAGCGATCGTGCAAAGGAGCAGAGGCGAACTTCCCGCTGCGTCTTCCGCTGAAGAAATTGGTGCAATCCTTTCGCGTCGGATAACGCCCTGTCTGAATCCCAAAGCGCGTCGGCGAGCACACCGGATTGGCCGCATAACCGTCGGTGAATTTCACCCCCGACTTCGCCAACGCGTCGATATTCGGCGTCTCGTAAAAACTCTTAGGGTTATATGCCCCGATATCCATGTAGCCCAAATCATCCACGAGGATAAGAACATACGATTTCGCTTGAGCCTGCGCCCACACTCCCGTCACAGCAACCAACACACACCATTTCTTCAACATCATGATTCCCTACCTACCGAAACCTGCGCTCCTTTCAACCAGAGAAATTACTTGATAATGTGCGCGCGATTGGACGTACTGATTTTCTCATGAGAAAAAGTCTAGCCTTCCTGTTAATTACTCCTCTTCTGGCTCAAGAAGACTGGAAACCCAAAGACACTCCAGCCAACGTCGACACCTCGGCCTTCAAAGCCATGGGTGATCTCGAAGTCTCAGTCTGGGCTACCACTCCAAATCTCTATAACCCCACCAACATGGACATCGACCACGCCGGTCGAATCTGGGTGGCCGAAGGCGTCAACTACCGACGCCACAACGGCCGACGTCCCGGAGGTGACCGCATCGCGGTCCTTCAGGACACCAATGGCGACGGAAAATGCGATTCCTCCCACACCTTCGTACAGGAAAAAGGCCTGATTGCTCCGCTTGGCGTGGCCGTTTTCGGAAATGAAATCTGGGTCTCCCAACCACCAGATCTGATCAAATACACCGACGTCGATAACGACCTGAAATTCGATCCCAAGATCGACAAACGCGAAGTTATCCTCACCGGGTTCAATGCACGCAACCACGATCACTCGCTCCACTCCGTCACCGGCGGACCCGACGGAAAGCTCTATTTCAACAACGGAAACTGCGGTGCGATCTTCACAGACAAATCCGGCAAGACTTTCTACATGGGCGGCACTTATAAAGGCGGCGGCGGAGAATTTCTCGTCGATCACCGCGCCACCTCTGGCAAGAAATCCGATGACGGTCACGTCTGGACGTCCGGCTTCACCGTCCGTATGAATCCCGACGGCACCAATGCCGAAATCACCGGACACGGCTACCGAAATTCCTACGAACAATCCGTCAGTTCCTTTGGCAACACCTTCCAGAACGACAACGACGATCCACCAGCTTGTCGTGTTTCCTACATTCTGGAATACGGATGCGCGGGATACTTCACACGCGATGGCAAGCAAGGCTACCGCGATGTCAAACGTCCCGGCCAGGAACACCAAAGCGCTCACTGGCGTCAGCTCGACCCCGGAACAATGCACGCCGGCGATGTCTACGGCGGCGGTTCGCCCACCGGAGTCACCATGTATGAGAACGGAGCACTCGGGGAATCCTTCGTGGGCTCCTTCCTTTCGTGCGAGCCTGGACGAAATACGATCTTCCACTACCAGCCCACTCCGGAGGGCGCGACCTTCAAACTCGACCGCAGCAGTTTCCTCACCACCAACCTCAAGGATGAGTTCTTCGGCTCTGACTTTGTTGGCGGCACCCGAAAGATGAGCAAGGAGACCCGCTACCAGTTCCGCCCATCCGATGTCACCGTTGGTCCCGACGGGGCAGTCTATGTCACTGATTGGTTCGACGGACGCGTTGGTGGGCACGCCGACCTCGACAATTCCTGTTCCGGCACGATCTACCGCATTGCGCCAAAAGGATTCAAACCCAAGATCCCCGGGTTTAACCTCAAGACGATCGACGGCGCGATCACCGCTCTCAAGTCACCCGCCATCAACACCCGCTATCTCGGGTTTATGGCACTGAGGAAACACGGAGAAAAAGCCGTTCCCGCCCTGCAAAAAATGCTCAGCAAGCCCAACGCCAATAGATTTGTCGCTGCCCGCGCAATCTGGGTTCTTCCGCACCTCGGCAAATCCGGTCGCGCTACTTGCGAAATGCTCCTGAGCAACAAAAAGGACCCGCAAATCCGCATCGCGGCCTACCGCGCCCTCCGCCGTGCCGGACAGGATATCCTGCCCTACGCCGCCAAACTCGCCAACGACCCCGACACCGGAGTTCGTCGAGATGTCGCCCTCTCCATGCGCGACCTTCCCGCCGACAAGACGAAGGATATTTTCATCACTCTCGCCACGAAGCTTGAGGTCGATGACAAGAACGCCCTCGAGGCCTTCGGACTCGGAGCGGCCAACAAGGAGAACGAAATCTGGCTCGCTCTCAAGGAAGCCAGTAACGAGGAATGGTCCGACCGCGCCCTGAAAGTCACATGGCGTCTCTGGCCCTCTGCTGCTGTTCCCGAACTTTTGGAATTCGCGCAATCCAATGATCCCACAACGGGGCAACGCGCCTTGGCTATCGAGTCCCTCGCCTTCATCAACCATCGATCCGCTGCCGACGCCATGTTGACGCTTTGCGACAATCCCCTCACCAAGAAGGACGCCACTTACTGGCTCTTCCGAAATGCCATCGGCGAATGGCGCGGCTATGATCTCATGGCAGAGCTCAAGAAGCGCGGCATTTACGATCCCGACAAAGTCGTGGCCCTGTCGATAGCAGCTCCCCGTCAAGAACAGCCCAAGTTCTCCGTCGAGGACGTTCTCAAGCTCGAAGGCAATGCCGCAAAAGGTAAAACCACCGCGACCCGCTGTATTATGTGTCATCAGTTTGACGGAGCCGGCATCGACTACGGTCCCAGCCTCAGGGGATGGGGTGGGGGACAACCCGCCGACGTCATAGCCCGGGCCATCGTTGACCCAACCGCAGACATTTCCCACGGATTCAAAGGCACCACTCTTCAGCTGAAAGATGGTAAGAAAATCCAAGGACTTGCCCTCGCCAAAACCGACCCCACCACGATCACTTCCACCGGAGGCGTTACCCAGTTGATTCCCCGTAAAATGATCAAGAAACAGAGCGGGATGAACTATTCACTAATGCTCTCCGCCGACCAAATGGGTCTCAGCCCACAGGACGTCGCCGACCTCGTAGCCTTCCTAAAGGAATACAAGTAAGCGCCCAAAGACCAAAGAGAGAGGGATTCCATCATTCGACAATCCGCTCAGTGGGCTTGGGAAATCTCCGTAGTATTAATTATGGGAACTGGCAGCTCATTGGAGGCGTGTCTTAAAGCCAGAGGAAAACACACCGCCATTTCTTGCTCCTAATGACATGTCGGGACACACTCCCTCAATGAGCTTAACTCCGCGCGGCGCTGCATTTTTGGGAGCCTCCTTGGCACTGCTCTCGGCGGGTATCCTCAGGATCGACGGTCCGCTGATATCCCTCGGGCTAATGGGACTCATTGTCCTCGCCATTGTCTTTGTCATCGGGCGTTGGAATCTCTCGAATCTCAAACTCAACCTGCAAGCCCCCGCCCGAATTTTCGCCGACACTCCGATGGATCTTCGGCTCTCAATCGAAAACCATCGCAGCCTCTTCGACACCTACGGAGTCGACATCCAACTCGATCTTTCCAATGGCACCCGTATTCACACCCACGTAAAATGGGCTGCGGCCGGCTCCTCGGCGACCTCCAAGTTGCGCGGTTCCATCCCCAACCGGGGCGCGGTCAGTAATCCCCCCTCTCTTCTCTCCTCCGGCTTTCCGCTGAACATTTTTACCTACTACAAACGAATTACAATTAGGCTGGAAATCCTTGTCTTCCCAAGAGCCCTCCTACCCAGGGAATTCTTCGCCAGCGGCGAGTTCGACGACGCCTGGCACGGCGAAGGATTCCAAACCGGTAACGCTCCGGGCGAGCCCCGAGGACTCCGCCCCTTCCGCCCCGGTGATCCCGCCAAACGACTCCACTGGCCCGCCACCATCCGCTCCCTCGCCCGTGGTCGAGCTCCCCGCGTGCGTGAATTTGATCCACCAGGCATTCGCCCCCGCAAAGCGACCGTCATTTTCCATAGCTTCGGCACCGACGGCGCCCTCATCCGTACCGACCTTTTCGAACGTGCGCTCTCCCTCCTTTGCGGTACTTTGCGGCACCTACGCAGCATCGGCGTGCCCGCCACCTTCACCAGTGATTTCCTCGCCTGGAAATATCTCCCCAGCTTCCAGTTGTCAGCCTGGAGTGAAGCGCTCACTGTCCTGGCATGTGCCAAGCGCGCCGGCGATACTGAAGCCCACAATCTCGTCGCTACCATTTTGGAAACGCCCCCGGAAGATGCCCTTGTCATTATTTCCGACATGCCTCCGGCGGCCTGGAGCCACATTCTCCCCGATCGCAAAGTCCTCATCGTTGACATTCAACAACACAACTACGGCAAGCGGGATATGAACTTCAAAATAGCTCCGGTCAAATCCTCCCATTAATGCTCCCAACCGATAGACCCGCTCTTTTTCTTGCTCCCATGCAGGATGTCACCAACCTGCCCTTTATGCGGGTCATGGCGCAGTTAGGCGGTGCCGACGTCTACGTCACCGAATACTTCCGCGTCCACATTCATTCCAATCTTGAGCCCTACATTCTCAGCTCTATCACCAAGAATCCCACTGGACAACCGATCATCGCACAATTGATCGGACAAGACGCCAGCGAATTGGTCCGTACTGTTAATCTACTAAAAAGACACCCCATCGCGGGAATTGACCTAAACCTCGGTTGTCCCGCACCGATTGTTTGTCGAAAAGACGCTGGAGGCGGACTTCTCCGAAACCCCGAAAAAATCAACGAACTCCTCGGCGCCCTGCGCGACGCTTGTAATGATTTTCCATTCACAGTGAAGACTCGGGTCGGGTTTGAATCACCAGACGAATTCGATAACCTCCTTTCCATCTTCAAAAAACACGCGATCAACCTCCTGACCATTCACGGTAGGACTGTAAAAGAGCGTTACCAGACGCCTGTCCATCCCGAAAAAATCCGGCAAGCCGTCGAAGAGCTTCCCTGTCCAGTCATCGCCAATGGCAATGTCGTCAACCCCCCTACCGGCCTTGCTTATCTCGAGGAGACCCAAGCCGCCGGGCTCATGATCGGTCGCGGGGCCATCCGCAACCCCTGGATCTTTCCGCAACTGCGCGCCGCTTTTCTGGACAAACCAATCCCCGTCGTCACCGGCAAAATGGTGAAGGCATACATCGAGTTGCTTTACGAGGAAACGGCCCGGGAGGCCCCCAGCTTTATCGAGGCCAAGCATATCCAGAAGATGAAGAAATACTTGATCTACATCTCCCAGGGACACGTTCCAGAATTCGAACACACCATTCGCAGAGTGAAGACAAAAGAAGATTTTTTCGGCGCCTGCACCGAGTTTCTCGATCATGATCAACCCGCTCCTGATCTCCCCCCCGAGAACTCCAAGCTCTTCTGCGGATTTTCCCAATTTCTCCCTCCCGAAGGATGAACAAGTTTCACATTGACTTCACCGGTCTCAGGCGAGACCCTCCTCATTGAAATTACTCAGGAAAGTTGTGGACCAGGAAATCTTACATACCGAAAAAATTCTCGCAGATCGAAAGATCTTTTTTATGGATCTCAAAGAAAACCAACGCGGACGCGTGGTGAAAATCACAGAAGATGTCAGTGGCAATCGCGACACCATCATGGTCCCTGCGGAGATCCTTGGAGATTTCATCGCGGCTTTGACTGACATCAAGGAAACGGCGGACCAGTAAACGCTACTGCTCCACCGATTGGAGGACCCCGTCCTTGCGATGATCTCTGTTAGTGAGACGCGAGGGGACGCCTCCCTCCGTGGAATTTGAAATGAGGAGTCCGTATCTCACCCGACCCACTTCCATGAGTGCGTGCTTCCGACAAGCCTCATCTGAGGGATACTTTTTCCAACTCTCCATGGCGCCTGCCCGCTGAAGAGCTGGCACAGAAAACCAAGAATCTTCCTCCTTGCCCGTCGACTCCCCACCGGGGCCGGAGAGTATTCGAACTTCGCTGCCAGCGCCGAAGAAACGAGCACAAGCCCCATGAATAAAATTAATAGTCAAATCATTTGATCAATTTTTTCGGAGCGCGTTTCTTTTTTACTTGCCGCCCCGCATCTCAATCTAAGGATAGTCCATCTCTCGACATGAAACTTCTTATTCTTTTTTCATTCCTCGCCCTTTCATCCCTGATAGCCGTTGACTGGCCTCACTTTCTCGGGCCCACCCGCGATGGATTCTCCACCGAAACAAACCTTATCAAATCCTTCCCCAAGGAAGGCCCTGAGCTTCTCTGGGAAGCCAAACTCGAAGAGGGCTTCGGAGGTGCCGCCGTCGTTGGCCACGAGGTCTTTATTGTCGATCGCGTCTCCAAAGAAAAAGACATCCTGCGCTGCCTCAGCTTGAGAGACGGCAAAGAACAGTGGAAATACGAAAGCCCCTCCGAAGGGGAACCTCCCTTCCCCGGATCCCGGAGTGTCCCAACTGTGGAAGAGGACGCCGTCTACTTTATCGGACCATTCGGAGAGGTCTTCCGTATCAACCGCAAGACCCAAAAGCCCGACTGGAAAGTTTCTCTCAAAAAACGATACCCCGATGCCGACACCCCGAAGTGGGGCTATGCCCAGTGCGTCCTTGTCGCAGGTGATGTCGTCATCGTCACTCCCTTTGGTGAAGACACCGGCATTGTCGGTTGGGATAAAAAGACCGGCAAGGAACTGTGGAAAAGTGACGGCTTCGGCAACACTCATTCCTCTCCGACCATCATGAATCTCTGCGGAGAAGAACAGATCGTCATCCTCACCACTGACGGCACCGGACTCAGCAGTTTCGAACCCAAAACCGGAAAAAAACTCTGGCAAAGCGACCTATACCAAAACCGCATTCCCATCACCGTGCCAGTCCAAGTTGGTCAGGACCGCATCTTTGCATCGGGCGGATATGACGGCGGCTCCAAAATGCTCTCAGTTAAGAAGCAAGGGAGTGAGTATAAAATTGAGACTCTCTGGGAGATCAAGAAAGGGACCCAGGTTCACCCGCCGCTGCTCATCGACAACCACCTCTACTTCCTCGCCAACGAAAACTCCAATCATAAGGTCAAGGCCAAGCGCAAGACCGGAGGATTGGCTTGCTACACTCTCGAGGGAAAAGAACTCTGGAACACCGGCGACGAGCCCTTCATGGGGCGGGGCAACAGCATCTTTGCCGATGGCATGATCATCATTCAAGATGGCGAAAGTGGCGTCCTCCGCCTCGTCGATCCCGATCCCTCCGGCTTCAAACTTCTCGCCGAATCCAACGTCTTCGAGACCAATCTCGATAAACGTCGCGACCTGAAATACTGGAGCAACATGGCCCTCTCCAATGGCCACCTTCTCATGCGGGGGCAGAACAGGCTCCTTTGCCTCAAGATGTCGAAGTAACAGTCGAATATCTCTTACTCAAAAAAAGCCCGCCGGAACGAATCCCGACGGGCTGAAAAAGTAAGTAGCCGCTTAAACCATCTCCACAAGTCGACGGCAGACTTCCTCGACGTTTTCACGCGAGTTGAAGGCTGAAATCCGGAAGAATCCTTCGCCCGCCGCGCCGAATCCGGCACCGGGAGTGACTACGACTTGTGCGCTTTCGAGCATCTTCTGGAACATGCCCCAGCTATCGACACCCTCGGGACAACCGACCCAGACGTAAGGAGCGTTTTCGCCACCCCAGACTCTCAGGCCAAGTCCTTCGCAGGCTTCTTTGAGAAGCTTGGCGTTGGTCATGTAGTGCTTCACCAATTCAGCGACTTCGGCCTTACCGGCATCAGAGTAAATCGCTTCGGCTCCACGCTGAACGGGATAGGATGCTCCGTTGAACTTGGTGGAATGACGACGTCCCCAGAGTTGCTTGAGAGGGACCCGCTCTCCGGAAGCAGTTGCACCGGTGACCGTTTCGGGAATCACGGTGTAAGCACAACGCACGCCGGTGAATCCGCCATTCTTGGAAAAGGAGCGGAATTCAATGGCACACTTCTTCGCTCCTTCGATTTCATAAATAGAACGAGGAACCGACTCGTCCTGCACAAAGGCCTCGTAGGCGGCATCGTAAAGAATGACGGCATCGTTCTCGAGAGCGTAGGCCACCCAGGCTTCGAGCTGCTCGCGGGTCGCGGTGGTCCCAGTTGGATTGTTGGGATAGCAAAGGTAGATAAGGTCGACCTTCTCCTCAGGAATGGCGGGAACGAATCCGTTCTTTGCCGTACACTTGAGATAAACCAAGCCTTCATATTCTCCGGCCTCGTTCGCTTCTCCGGTATTTCCGGCCATGACATTGGTATCGACGTAGACAGGATAAACCGGGTCAGTCACAGCTATCTTGTTTCCTTCTCCGAAAATATCGAGAATGTTGCCCGAGTCACACTTCGATCCGTCCGAGACGTAAATGTCATCAGCATCGATATCGAGACCAGCGTAGGCATTGTCGGCGATTGATTCACGAAGGAAGGGATATCCTTGCTCGGGACCGTAGCCACGGAAGGTTCCGCGATCGCCCAGTTCATCGACGGCCTTCTTCATGGCCTCGCGAGCGGCGACAGGAACGGGCTCGGTGACGTCGCCGATTCCGCAACGGATCAGACGCTTGGCCTTTTCAGGTTCCGCCTCGGCGTAAGCAGTGACGCGACGGGCGATCTCGGGGAAGAGATAACCGGCTTTGAGCTTCTGGAAATTTTCGTTGATACGAGCCATGACGGGATCCATCTAGCGTGGCGCGAGGCTCCGGGCAAGTCCGGAGCGACGCGATCCGCCACAGCCAAAGAAGCCGAAATTTTCAATTTTTGTCCGGAACCCAAGCTTCAGATGCCATCAAAAGCACAGCTTTCGACTACTCTCTCCAAATCCAGCGCAGGGTATCAGGAAAAATTGCCCCACCGTGCTCGCCATTATGCCCTCCTTTTCCAGGAACGAACTTATAATCGTAGTCCCGAAAATTGAGCGCCTTGTCCATCTGGAGGTTCGAGAGCCACCAATTTCCGTGCTGATTGTTCAAATCCTGGTCCCCGTCCTGCAAAAAGACCCGGATCGGCCGCTTATCGCCCTTCCGAATCAAGGCCGGATAGACATGCCCGCCCCGGATGTTGGTAAAACTTCCGATGTGGCTGATCACCTTGCGAAATAGATCCGGCCGCTCCCACGCCACCGTGAAGGCACAAATACCACCCGAGCTCATACCACAAATCGCGCGCTTCCGAGGATCCTGGGTCAGTTTCACCGTCTTACCCACCTCTGGAAGAATCTCTTTTTCGAGAAACTCGGCGTAGTCGCCATTCAGGCTGTCATACTCGACGCTGCGATTACTCCCCTTCTTCATCTTCCATCCCTGAACCCCCTCGATCTTGTCGGTGAACAATCCAGGGTTCAAAAAAATCCCCACCGTCAGCGGAATCTCTCCCTTTGCGATGAGATTATCCATCACGGTCGGGGCCCGGATTTGCCCCTTTGGACCGATATAGGCATGACCATCTTGAAAAACGAGAACGTTGGCCTCTTTGGCTCCATCATACTGGGCCGGCACATAGACGTAATACTGCCGAAGCGTGCCCTTGAAAACTTCACTCCGCCATTCATGCCGCGTCACTTTCCCCTTCGGCACACCCTCCTGAACCATCGAGTTCGGACCTAGTTTATATTTTTCCGCAAGAAGCGGAGCGGCGAGGCAAAGAGCGAGGGTGAGAGCTTTGATCATAGCGATAGCGCTCAAATTACCTGCCTTTCGGATAAAGCCTGTCAAAGAAGGCCTTTCTTGATACTTTTTTGTGAATCGTTTGGTATCCGTGACGTTTAACCTAACAACAATGAAAGTTCTTCTCTTCCTCCTCTCCCTGAACTACCTCCACGCAACCCCTCGACTGAGTTCCAGCAACCGTCCCATCAATCCGCAATCCACCATCGAAATCGTTTTCGACAAACCGATGGTCACGGAAGACCGTCTCGGAAAAGAACAGGCCAACGACCTCCTAAACATCAAGCCGGTCTGGAACACCAAAATCCTTTGGCGCGCTCAAAATATCGCCCGTCTCGTTCCGCAGGAAGCCCCGACCGTCGGCGTGAGTTACAAAATCTCCACCGTCTCCGAGCTCACTGCCAAGGACGGCACCAAGGTCGAACAAACTACTTTCGATGATCTCGTAACCGAGGGATTGAGCGTCCAGCGAACCCGCAAGCGGGGAACACTGCGCTCGGGAGGCTACGTCCTTTTCTTCAACGACGACATTGATCCTCTCGCCGCAGCCCCCTTCTTCCACTTCGTCCGGCCCGAAACCAAAGAACAAGGCGCCCTGATCGTCGCCGCCCGAACCCGACAGGCCCGGTGGGGTGATTTCGGAAGCAGTTATTATTACACCCAATCATGGCAGGAACGATTTCTGAAAAAAGACCGCCCCAAAGATCAATCAAGTCACACCGTCATCCCTCACGCCATCGTCGTCGAGCCTATGACGCCTCTTCCCGTCGGCTCAAGCTGGTCTCTGAAACGCATCCAAGGCGTTCCCAACAAAACAAAGACCGCCAGCCTTAATGAGGAGAACGCTTACAATGTCGGTAACATCGTTCCCTTCGTCGCCACCTCCGTGAGCACCGTCTCCATTCCCGACGACGACCGCCAGGTCCGCATCTACTTCAACCAAAAACTCCCCTCTCACCTCAATCCGGAGCATTGCCTACAGTTCATCACCTTCGAACCCGCCGTCGCAAATCTCAAAGCCACGACGGATTACCGAAAACAAAAGCTCTACCTCCACGGAGACTTTAAAAAACAGGACGTCTACACCATCCACATCAATCAATCTCTCACCAGCTCCGAGGGACTTCCTTTGCAAACCGCCGTTAAGAAAAACCTCAAATTCACCCGCGTCACACCAGGCCTATCCCTCCCCAGCCACGACGAAGCGCAACTCGCGAGCGGAACCCGCACCTACGAGATGACTTCCATCAACAACAAGTCACTCCACCTCCGCATCAAAAAACTCACGCCCGAGGAACTCGTCCGCGTCTCCCAGGGATACCGCCGATACACCGGAGATGGGCCGAACAACGACCGCATCAGAAACCGAAACGACCTCCCCTTCGAGCTCATCACCGGCACCACCGTCTTTGATGAAGTTATTCCCGTCAACGCACCCCTCGACACGACATACACTCACCAAATCAAGTGGGATCAGTTTCTCCCAGCCGACCAAAAGACCGGATCCTTCTTCCTCTCTGTCACTGGAGATCCTGCCGACCACCCGGATCTCGCCAAGTCCTCTCAAAAAGTTGCTCAAGCGCTCGTCCAACTCACCGATATCGGTCTCGCCTGGAAGTTGACCGGCGACTCTGCCTTCCTCTACGCCTATTCCTGCCAGACCGGCAAAGCACTTCCCGGCGTGCAACTTTCCCTCTTCGGTGAAGATGCCCGCTCTCTCCATCAAGGCGCCGTCGGCGTCAATGGCCTCGCCACGCTTCCCCGCAAGCCGGAACACCGCCACCTCCGTGCCACCAACGGAAATGACACCCTCATTCTTCCTTACGATGGCGATCTTCCCACCGTTTCGATGTGGCGCTTCCCCGTCAATTACGCTTGGCGCGACCTTCCCGAGAAGCAGCGCAAGACACTCCTCTTCACCGACCGCCAACTCTACCGTCCCGGCGAAACGATGCGACTCAAGGGCCTCGTCCGCATCCTCCAGAACGACAAGCTGACCCAACCCACCAAGCTCTCGCCCACCCTCGTCCTCACCGACCCCGCCGGCCGCGAGGTTTACAGTGCTAAGGTTAAACTCTCACCCGTGGGTTCATTCGACTTCACCTACAAACTCCCCAACAGCACGGTGGGGCGTTATTACGCCACCTTAAGCTGGCCCGAGGAACTCGAGGCCGCCCAGGGAATAGAAAACTGGTGGGCCGGCAATCAGGCCAAAAAATCCGCCCGCTTTGTCCACGCCTTTCAGGTTCAGGAATTCAAGCGCAATGCTTTTGAACTCACCTCCGGTCTTGAAGAAACCGAAATCCGCGAGATCGCCTTCGAACTCGAGGCCAAATACTTCCAGGGCACCGCCGTCGCCGAAGGCAAAGTCGATTGGTATCTCTCGGCCAGCCCCACCGGCTTCTACCCCGCCAAGTATCGCGACTTCTACTTCGGTGATCACCGCCGCTACGATTCCTATTACTGGAGTCACTACTTCGGCTACAATGACGACAGCAGCTCTTCCCGATCCGGCAGCCACGATGAAGATGGTGAAGCCCGACTCGACGAAGACGGGAAGCTCTCGCTCAACTTCATACTCCCCGAAATCAAGTTCCCCAGCCCTCGCCGCGTCACCGTCACCACGGAAGTCACCGACGCGAACAGCCAAACCCTCACCTCGCGCGACACCGTCACTGTTCATTCGTCCGATTTCTACCTCGGACTTTCCCGTCAGGACCAGCTGGCACGCGTCAACAAGGTCGTTCCCTTCGAACTCGTCACGATCACTCCAAAAGGCGAGCCCTTTACTGCAAACACTCCCGTCCAAGTCACCATCACCCGCGAGTTCAATAAACAGACTAAATCGAAAGCAGCCAATGGTCGCATCGTCGTCAAAAACGAAACGGAAATCCTCCCAGTTTCCCAAACCGATCATCTCGTCACCGGAGGAAAGCTCAACATTCCATTCACGCCAAAAGATGCCGGCCGACACTTCTTCTCCATCACGGCCCAAGACGCATCCGGTCGCGCCGTGCAAACCATCGTGACCCATCACGTCTATGGAACGAATGAATACCCGTGGGCCTACGAATCCGGCATGCGCATCAAGCTTGTTCCCGAGAAACAACGCTACCAGGCCGGCGACACTGCCCGCATTTTGGTCCTCTCTCCCATCGAAGGAGAAGCCCTCATCACCATCGAACGCAAGGGCGTGATCCGGCACTTCCAGACCGTCCTCAAAGCCGACAATCCGATCATTGAAATCCCCATCACCGAGGAAGACGCCCCCAACACTTTCGTCTCCGTCCTCATTATCAAGGGCGCGACGGATTCAAAAAGAAAGCATCCCGAACCACAGCTTCGTCTGGGGTATTGCGAACTCACCATTGATCCCACCAAAGATCGTCTCAAGGTTGATCTCTCCACCACCGAACCGGAGACGCGTCCCGGCGAAACAATCCTGGTCTCCGGAAAAGTCACCGACCATCAGGGTCGCCCCGTCACCAATGCCGAGGTCACTTTCTACGCTGAAGACGAAGGAACCCTCGCTGTCATGGGATACGAAAACCCCAACCCCATTCCCTACTTCCACGCGCCGCGTCCTCTGCGCACCGAGAACGGCACTTCGCTCGTCAATTTCTTCCCTGAAGCTCCCGGCGAACGCTTCCACGCCAACAAAGGATTCATCGTCGGAGGTGGCGACTATGTCGCAAGCATGAAGGCCCCCATGTTCGACGATCTTCGTCGTAACTTTGATCCCTGCGCCGCCTGGTTCCCCACTATCACCACGGCACCAGACGGAAGCTTCGAAGCAAAATTCCCCGCGCCCGACACCCTGACGCGCTATCGCCTCATCGCCGTCGCCCACTCGGACAGTTCGCGCTTCGGCGTCGGCACCGGAGAGGCCGTCGTCAACAAGCCCCTCATGCTTGAGCCTTCCCCTCCTCTCTTTGCTCACCAGGGCGACCGGATCAAGCCGAAGACACTCCTCCAAAACACCACCGATATGGCGGGCACCTGGCAGGTCACCCTGCATCTCGATTCCCTCACCGGAAGCGGAGCGGTCAATTCCGAGAACCAGCAAGAGAAGCTCATCGCCGCCGTCCATCTCCCCGCCAATGGCCAGGGCTCGGTGGAATTCGATGTTCATTTCCACAATACCGGAACCGCCAAATGGATCTGGCACGCCGAACCGGTCTCGCTTGATCAATCTGAATTAAACGACGAACTCAAAAGCGAATTCTCCGACTCCGTCGAATCCAGTTTCGAAGTGCGCTACCCCATGCCACTTCTTCGCGAGATGCAATTCGCTACCTTCAACGACCCCAACAAGCGGACCAACCTTCTCAAGGACTTTTCCCGAAACCTACTCGACGGCAAGGGACACCTCGACCTCGAGTTCTCGCGCTCCCGTCTCCTCGAAGCAGGTGGTGCCATCGACTACCTCCTTCGCTATCCTTACGGGTGTCTCGAGCAGACCACCTCATCAACCATCCCCTGGGTCGCTGCCAAAAAACTCCGCCCCATCGCGCCTAAATTTCGGGCTCGTTCGGTGGCTTCGATTGAAAAAAACATTCAGGCCGGAGCGGACCGCTTGCTCTCGATGCAAACCGCCGAAGGTGGACTTTCCTACTGGCCCGGATCCCTCCGGCCCTCCCCATGGGCCAGCTCCTACGGAGGACTTGGAATCCTCCTCTGTCAAGAAGCCGGAGCGCAGGTTCCCTCTTCCAGCCTCGATCGCCTCGCAGTGTATCTCTCCAACCAGCTACGGAATCTCTCCAAGGCCAAGACATCCTACGACCTCGACGTGCACGCCCGCGCGCTCTACGTTCTGGCACGCCTTGGGAAAGCCGAACCCGCCTATCAAGCCAAGCTTCTCGAACAAATCGACAAGCTCTCCGGGACTGCCCGCGCCTTCCTCGCCCTCGCAGTTCACGAGTCAGGTCAGCAAGGCGCTCTCGCCATCCTGAACGCTCCTCAACCAGAACCCGAAAAGACTGGTTACTGGATGCGCTACGGCACGAGTGATGCCGCCCGCCTCCTCGCCTGGTCCCATATTTCGCCCAAGGCCGATGAATGTGAGATCACACTCTCCATGCTCCTCCGCACCCGTTCTTCCCGCGGACATTGGCGTACTACTTGGTGCAATGCCTGGACGCTCCTCGCCATGGGCGCCTACGCCGAGGCAAACGAAATGAAGCCCACCGATATCGTCCTCACTATGGAGACTGCGGACGGCGAACAACAAATCACCATTCCCCGTAATCAAGCCTCGCACTCCGTTCGCTTCGACCTCCACAATGGCCTCAAGCTCTTCGCTTCTTCCAGCTCGCGACTCTATCTCCACAGCTCGCTGGCCGCCAAACCCAAGATCACACCAGTTCAACCGATCTCGAAAAATGGCGTCTCGCTCACCCGGGGTTACGAACGCGTTCTTTCCAATGGCACCACCGAGCCGCTGGGACAACCCAAGGTCGGCGACCTGGTGAAAGTCACCCTCACCGCCGCTCTTCCCGATCGCTCGCTTCGCTACCTCGCCATCGACGATCCACTCCCTTCATCCTTCCAGGCCATCAACACGCTCTTCGACAGCCAAACCTCGGGCCGCACAAAGGAACAGAGCAACTGGCGTATTTCAAATACCGAAGTCCGCAGCGATCGCGTTCTTTTCTTCGTCGATTACATCCAGGCCTCGCAGAATTTCGAAATGAGCTACCACGCCCGAGTCACTCACGAAGGAGAGGTCTACGCCCCACCCACCAAGGTCGAGGAAATGTATGATCCCGAAAACTACGCCCTCAGCGCCTCGAAAATATTCACCGTGCGATGATCGCCCCTCCCTCCATTTCACGGCTGGCACCTTGGTCGCTCTTGCTCCCACTGGTGCCCCTGCTCGCGCCTCTCCCCGAGGCCCTGCAGGAGCCCCCGGCACCGCATGCGGTGTTGCGGGACCGGAATGGACAGGAGCTCACGCACTTCCCCCGCGACGACTATTTTCGCCATCATCCGGCTACGCTCGATGAGATCCCGGAGCACCTCGTCAAAGCCACCCTCGCCGCCGAAGACAAACGCTTCTTCGAACACCCCGGCATTGACTACGCCGCCACGCTCCGTGCCTTCCGTGACAATTCAAAACATCAACGAATCACTTCGGGAGCTTCGACCATCACGCAGCAGTTGATCAAAATCTCCACTCCGGCAGCTGAACGAAACTGGCAAAAGAAAGTCAGCGAAGTCCTCGCCGCCCGCCGTCTGGAATCTCAGTGGAGCAAAGAAGAAATTCTCACCGCCTACCTCAACCGACTGGACTACGGCTCCCACCAACAAGGGTGCTCCGCTGCCGCACGTCACTTCTTTGGAAAGCCCCTCGCCGATCTCTCACTCGCCGAATCAGCCCTCCTCGCCGGACTGCCCCAGGCTCCCTCACGTCTCAATCCCCACCGCAATCCCCAGGGTGCATTGATCCGACGAAACTGGATTCTTAATCGCCTGCAGTCCGAGTTTTACTACGACGATAACGTTATCTCGCGCGCCAAAGCAGAGCCAATTCTTCTCGCCGACCGGAGTATTCCCAATCCCATCCCTCACCTCGCTCGCGACTACGACGGGGCGACCCGCCTCAGCATCGACGCCGATCTGCAACGCGAAACCCACACTATCCTCACCGACGAACTCGCCCGACTTCGTGAGAAAAATGTCCAGCACGGCGCACTCGTCGTCCTCCACAATCCTACTGGTGAAATCCTCGCCTTCCACGGTTCGTCCGACTTCGCCAGCCCCAATGGCGGACAAATCAACGGCGCTCTCGCTCCCCGCTCCGCAGGGTCCACGCTCAAACCCTTTACCTACCTTCTGGCCTTTCAAAACCAATTGCTCTTCCCCGGATCGATCATCGCCGACATCCCCACCGACTACCAAACCGAGGAAGGACTCGACGCGCCCAAAAACTTCGACCGCCGCCATTACGGCCCCGTTTCCATCCGCCACGCCCTTGCCAATTCACTCAACGTCTCGGCCATGCGCATGCTCAATCAAGTCGGCGGCCCGGAACCTTTGCATCGTCTCCTCACCGAGCTCGACCTGACCACCCTCCATCGTCAACCCACCAAATACGGACTCGGCCTCACCATCGGAAATGCCGAAGTCAATCTTCTCGAACTCACCAATGCCTACGCCACCCTGGCCCGTCTCGGCGAACACCTCTCCACGACTTTTCTCCCCGATCAAGAGCCCACGAGTTCCTATCCCTTCACCGGCGACGCCTCCTATCTCGTCACCGACATTCTCGCCGACAATTCCGCCCGCTCCGCCGCCTTCGGCATTCATTCCAATCTCCGCCTCCCCTTCCCCTGCGCCGTCAAAACCGGCACTTCCTCCGACTTCCGTGACAACTGGTGTCTCGGCTTCACCGGCGAATTCACCGTCGGCGTCTGGGTCGGAAATTTCGACAATTCACCCATGGCCGGCATCTCAGGGGTCAGCGGTGCCAGCCCCATCTTCCACCGCACCATGCTCGCCCTCCACGAAGGGCAACGCCCGACCTTTCCAAAGCAACCCGCCACCCTCGCACGCATCTCCATCGACGCGCGAACCGGCCACCGCTTCCTTATTTCACCGGCACAAAACACACCCTTCCAACGACGCGAACTCTGCTTCAAGAATCACCGTCCCCTCCCCATCTCTCCCATCGACTTCACCAAGGAAAACAAAGCCCTCCTCTCCCTAGAATACGCCGAGTGGTTTATGTCGGAAGACAACACCAAACGCCACGCCTTCGCTCTCGCCGACTCCAAACCACCCTTGCAGGAATCCCTGCAAATCCTGACCCCTCTCCCCAACGCCACCTACTACCTCGACCCCGAACTCCCCGGCAATTTCCCCGAGCTTAATCTGAAAGCGAACCTCACCGACGGCCACTGGCTCAGCGACACCCTCAACATCCAAAACGGAGTCGCCCAACTCACCCCCGGTGAGCACACCATCACTCTGGTCAACCCCGACACCGGCCAAGAAGTCACCTGCCAGTTTCAAGTGGAATTACTCTGATACTCGAAATTTCTCACAGGCAAAAGTCGTCAAGATCAAGAGTAACAGGAAGCTGTAAAATGGTTACGAGGGATTATTGAAGATAAAATGACTCTCAAACAGATTGCCGAAGCGCAACCGATGATTAGCCATCAGGAGAAGTAAACTCTCCCTCTATTCTCACCCTCGGCGATCAAATAAAAAATCGAGGAGAAATTCGTGACGGAGGTCGAATTATCATTTCAGGCGATTGAGTGGAAGTTCCGAAGCACTCGACATTATCGGCCCGGACGGTTACTCAGACCCCGTTCATGACACTTCTCTCCGCAAACGAAATCCGCCTCTCCTACGGGCATCAGACTCTTCTCGATGGCGTCACCCTTGCCGTGGCGACTGGAGAGAAAGTCGGACTCGTTGGACGCAACGGCTGCGGAAAGACCTCTCTCCTCAAAATACTCGCCGACGAAAACCAAGCTGACTCAGGCGACATCTCGAAACGTCGAGGCATTCGCATCGGTTATCTTCCCCAGGAATTCGAACTCGATCTTGAGAAATCCGTTCACGAAAACATCTCCGCCGGTGCTTCAGACATTGTCGATGCTATCACGCGCTACGAGAACGGCGATGGTAGCGAGACCGAACTCGCCGACTTTCTTACCTTCATCGATCACACCGACGGTTGGAATCTCGACGCACGTATCCAGTCACTCTCCAACGCACTGGGCACTCCCCCTCTCGAAGCCGAAACCGGCCCGCTCTCCGGTGGCGAAAAACGCCGTGTTGCCCTTTGCCGCGCTCTTGCCTCCCAACCTGATCTCCTTCTCCTCGACGAGCCGACCAACCACCTCGACGCCGATTCCATCCGCTGGCTGGAAAGCTTCCTCGAAAACTACAGCGGCGCGGTCATCTTCGTCACGCACGACCGCTACTTCCTCAACGTCATCGCCACCCGCATCATTGAAATCGACAACGGCAAGGCCTATTCCCACGCCGGAAACTATACGGCCTTTCTTGAGTCCAAAGCAATCCGCCGAAACATCGCGGAGAATTCCGAGAAAAAGCGCCAAAAATTTCTCAAAGAAGAACTCGAGTGGGTCCGCGCCGGGGTCAAAGCTCGTACTACCAAATCCCGCTCCCGCCTTGACGCTTTCTACAAAGTCAAAGACCAGGAAGCGCCACCCGAAGAGGTGCAAATGGATCTCCTTATGCCGCCTCCGCCGCGTCTCGGCGACACCATCGTCGATCTCGAGAAAGTCGGCATCAACTTCGGATCCGAGACCTCACCTCGTTGGCTCTTCCGCAACCTTGACCTCAAACTCGAAGCCGGACAATGCACTGGTATTGTCGGGCGCAATGGGGTCGGTAAAACGACTCTCCTCAAAATCTGCCTCGACCAACTAAAGCCGACACTCGGCACCTCCAAATTGGGTAAGCAAGTGAAGATCAACTACATCGATCAAACCCGGATGCAACTCGATGGAACTGGCTCCCTCCTCGATGAAATCTCCGACGGTAACGAGAAGATCTTCTTCGGAGAAGAAACCATCGGTGCCCGAGCCTATCTCAAGCGCTTCCTCTTCTCCGACGACCGCATCAACGAACGGGTCGACCTCCTCTCCGGGGGTGAACGCGCCCGCCTCATGCTCGCCAAAGTCCTCAAGACCGGCGGCAATCTCATCGTCCTCGACGAACCAACCAACGACCTCGATCTCCCCTCCCTCCGCATGCTCGAGGAAGCCCTCGCCGCCTTTGGAGGTACCATCATCGTGGTCTCCCACGACCGCTATTTCCTCGATCGAATCTGCGACCAAATCATCGCCTTTGAAGACGGCGGCGTCCGCGTCACTCCCGGTAACTATTCCTACTATCTCGAAAAACGACAGGCCCGAGAGAACGCCGAACGAGGCTTGGCCAACGCTCTTGCGAAAAAGAAGAAGCCTGTCATCAAAAAAGACAAACCCCGGAAGCTTACCATGGCCGAAGGCATGGAACTCGAGGGAATGGAAGAACGCATCATGGAGTCCGAAGAAAAAGTCAGCGAACTCGAAGCGCAGTGCAACGACCCTGCCGTCCAATCCAACTTCGAAGAGATCCCCAAAGTAACCGCCGCCCTCGAAACCGCGAAAGCTGAAACAGAAAGACTCTACTCCCGATGGGAAGAACTCAGCACGCTCAAAACGAACTAGCCCTCTCTCTGTCCAGACTAGTCATTCCCAAACCAATACCATGAAAGCTCTCCTGTCTATTCTACTACTCGCTCTCTCATTATCGCTTCACGGACAGGCGGAAGAATCCAAACTCCGCTATCGCATCGAAGCGAAAACTTTCGAATCTGGTGAAGCAGACATTCGTAAGGTACTCGAATACACCGCGCGCCCTTTGTGGAAAAATTTTCCCGGCTACAAAGTTGAACCCATGGTCATTACGAAGAGCAGTTCCGGCCCCATCGTCATTTTCCAACGCAATGCCCGCCAGGAAATCGTAGTCAAGCTGGACACCCACAAAACCTATTGGAGTCAATACGCCTATCAATGGGCCCACGAACTTTGCCACGTGCTGTGCGGTTTCCGCGAAGACGGTCGGGAGAACAAGTGGTTTGAGGAAACCCTCTGCGAACTCTCCTCACTCTTCTGTATGCGGGCGATGGTTTCGGACTGGGAAAAAAAGCCCCCCTACCCGAATTGGAAAGACTACTCGGAGCGCCTCCAATCCTACGCCGACAACGTCATCTCCAACTACGAAAAAGTGGATATCCTCGGGCTCGCCACTTACTACCAAAAGCACGAACCCGAGCTTAGAAAATCCGCCACTCTGCGCAATCTCAACGGAACGATGGCGGCCGCGCTTTTACCCGTCTTCGAAAAAAATCCCCGACATTGGGAGGCGATCCGATACCTCAACGTGACCCCGGCCAGATCTGGACTCACCTTCAGGCAATACCTTGCGAAGTGGAAAAAGGACGCCCCCAAAAAACACCACGGCCTGATCGACGGTATCGCCCGAGTGTTTGGGGTGGAATGATCTACCGCCCCACCAGCCAAGATGAGCTCCTCTCCCCGAGTTTGGCGAAATCACAAGAACCTTGGGGAGATTGAGAAAAACCGCTTCGAGATCCGTCATCTTGGCTTTCCTTGTCCTCAAGATCGCGGGAATTTCCATTTCCTGACAAACCTTACCCCCCAGCGGCAGATCGAATCACGAGCCGAGAGAGTGTTTGCGCGCGCAACCAGTTGCTTTTCGACCTCTAGTGTGCCAATCTGTCGCGCCAAATCACATCTTGCTTTGAAATCCGCCGTCCTAGACAAACTTCTCGATCGCCTCGACCAAATCGAGCCCGGTGAGTTACAGGGCTTGCTCTCGAAGCTCGTTCGCGAGAAAGGATTGCTCCAAAAGGTCTTCGAGGCACTTCGTGAAGGCGTTCTCCTTTTGGATTCCGAAGGTCAGATTAACTTTATCAATGCCGCCGGTTGCCGCTTTTTCGGAACCACCCCCGATCAGGCCCAGGGGGAATCCATTGAGCAAACGATCCGCGGTCTGGAATGGAGCCAACTGGTCAGCTCGCCCCGCAGCACCGTGAGCCGCGACCTTGAGGTCTTTTATCCTGAGAACCGCTACCTCAATTTCTACCTCTCTCCCGTCGCTGAAGAGGACGATGCCGACTTGGGCTACGTCATGCTCGTTCGTGACGTCACGCGCTCGAAAGCAAAGGCGGAGGAAGAAATGGAATCCGAAAAAATCAACGCCCTCACTCTTCTGGCTGCCGGAGTCGCTCATGAGATCGGAAACCCGCTCAATTCTCTCTCGCTTCACCTTCAATTGCTGGAGCGCAGGGTCCGCGATCTCCCCGAAGACGATCAACAGTCCTTGAGCAATCACCTTGGCACGGCGCGCAACGAGATCGAACGGCTCGATACCATCCTAAAGCAATTTCTTCAAGCGATGCGCCCCACCACTCCCGTCCGCGAGGCCACCAATCTTCACGAGCTCCTAGAAAAAACGCTCCTCACCCTCAAGCCAGAGCTCGAGACGCGCGAGATCGCGGTGCAATTGAATCTCGCCGACGAACTCCCCAGCCTGAGCCTCGACGCCGCGCAAATCCAGCAGGCTCTCTACAATCTGATCCGCAATGCTTATCAGGCCATCAGTCCGCCAAACGGCGAGATTGTCGTTCAAAGCGTCATCACCGAATATGAGGTTACGCTTTCCATTTCCGACAACGGCAGCGGCATTTCTCCGGAAATGATGGGTGCGATGTTCGAACCATTCCAAACGACAAAAGACTCCGGCACCGGACTAGGCATGCTCATCGTACGCCGCATTCTCCGTGAACACGGCGGCGAATTGGAAGTCGAAAGCGAGGAAAACGTTGGCACCAAAGTCTCTCTCTTTTTACCGCGAACCGACAAACGTGTTCGCCTTCTCAGCAACCAAGCCCCCATCGAAGTCTAAATGAAAACCCTCCTCATCGTTGACGACGAGAAAGCGACGCGCGACGCCTTGCGGATGGCCCTTGAAGAGTCCTTCGACTGCTACCTCGCCGCCGATCTCAAACAAGCAACCTTGGTTCTCAAAAACGAAGACGTCGACCTTCTCCTCACCGACCTCCGGCTTGGTGGCGATTCCGGAATGGAAGTTCTCGATGTCGCAAATTCCCGTCCCAATCCACCGGTTTCACTTATGATGACGGCTTACGGCTCGGTCGACACCGCGGTCGAAGCGATGCGACGCGGGGCTTGGCATTTCGTCACGAAGCCACTCAATCTCGATGAGGTCGAGCTCCTTCTTAAGCGCGCCGTCCACAGTCGCTCCCTAGAAAAAGAAAACAAGATTCTCGTCAAAGAAAACGAAACCCTTCGCGAAAGCGGGGCTAAGACCAGCAAAGGGCTCAGCCGCCTCATCGGCAGTTCCGCTCCTATGGCCAAGGTCACAGGCATCATCGAACAAATCGCGCAAACCCGCGCCACGGTCCTCATCGAAGGCGAATCCGGCACCGGAAAGGAAGTCGTGGCACACGTCTTACACGATCTCTCCGGCCGGCCGGGCGAAAAATTTGTCGCGGTCAACTGCGCGGCCCTCTCGCCCCAGCTCCTTGAAAGTGAGCTCTTCGGCCACGAAAAAGGCGCCTTCACCGGCGCCACGCAGCGACGCGTCGGGCGATTCGAGCAAGCACACGGCGGAACGCTCTTCCTCGACGAAATCGGCGAGATTGACTCCGCTACCCAAGTGAAACTCCTCCGGGCCCTCTCCGAGCGCACCATTGAGCGTGTCGGATCCAATACTCCGGTTCCCATCGATGTTCGCGTCATCACCGCCACCAACAAACACCTCACCGATCTGGTAGCCGAGGGAGAATTCAGGGAAGACCTTTTTTTCCGTCTCAACGTTCTTGCGATCCACATGCCGCCGTTGCGGAAGCGCCGGGAGGACATTGTTCTCCTCGCAAATTCCTTCCTGCAGGAATTTGCCGAGGAAAACGGACGCCCTGAAAAACCTCTTACCGAAGCCGCGATGGCCCGCCTCATTTCCTACAATTGGCCCGGAAATGTCCGCGAATTGCGCACCGCCATCGAGCATGCTGTAGTAATGTCGAATCAATCATCCCTCGATATCCAGCATTTGCCCGAATTCCTCTTTACTGGAGAGACTCTCACAGAATCAAACTCTGAGAAAAACGCCCTTGCTCCGACGGAGGAATTCAACTTGCATGCCCTTGAGCAACGCGCAATCCATGGCGCTCTGACGGCAACCGGTGGAAATCGCACCAAAGCCGCTGAGTTCTTGGGGATTAGCCGCCGCACTCTTCAGCGAAAACTTCGCAATACATCCTCTCCCGACAATACCGAAACATGAGCAGCTTAAACAAAACAGGAGCCATGGACGCCCCCGTCCTGATCCGTCGCCTCCTTTTCTTCGTCCTCCTCTTCGGACTCGTCTTTTTCTACCTCGTCCTTTCCTTCAAAGGGCTCACTTCGGCCAAGGGAATTGATCAGGCACAAATTGGACGCGAAATTGCCCGCGGAAACGATGCCACGACCAAGATGGTTCGCCCCCTCGCAATCTGGCAGGCCGAGGAGAATACCGAGAATGGCGAAATGAATCTCGACCAAATTTACGACACTTATCACTCGCCCCTGAACCCTTATCTTCTCGGGGCTGTGATTAAAGCAGTCGGCGGAGATGATTTCGATAAGTTCCAGATGGTCGAAGACAACCGCACCATCTACCGACTCGATCGGGTCATCGCCGCAGTTTCCGTCATCTGTTTCCTGATCGCCATTGGCATTAACTACCTGCTAATTTCACGAATCTTCGACGTACGCATTGCCGGAGTCACCGCCATTTTGATGGCCCTCTGCGACCTCAACTGGAAATTCACCCACACCGGGCTGCCCCAGATGTTGATGCTGCTTCTTTTCTCCTGCGCCCTTTTCTTCATTTACCGCGCCGTGGAAGCCTCCATCGACAGCCGCGCAACAATCGGCTCGATCCTGCTTGCGGCCGTGTTCCTGGCACTCCTTGCTCTCGCCCACTGGCTGACTCTCTGGATTACGATTGGTTTCGTCATCTATGCCGCCTTCTTCTTCCGCCCCAAAGGAGCCGCAGCCCTCTCAGTCATCGGTGTGATCCTAGTCTTCAGCCTCTACTTTGTGGGCAAGAACCTTGAGTGGACCGGATCACCTGCCGGAACAGCCGGAATGTCGCTCTACGGCGGTCTTCTGGAAACCGAGGATAACATCATGCGGACCAACGATCCCAGTGAGGAAACCTACGCGGTTCTCTACAATTTAAATTCCCTTATCCTGAATACCGCTACGAGCCTGCTGAGACAGACCGATCAACTCTATTCCAACCTTGGAGCGATTCTCGCCGCGCCACTCTTCTTCTTCTCCCTCTTCCATCCATTCAAACGAGAATCCATTGCCCAATTCCGCTGGATCATTCTCTTGATGTGGTTTGTTGGGAGTATCGGAATGGCCTTATTTGGGCTCACCTCTCAATCTACCGACGCCAATCAACTGCACCTCCTTTTTTCTCCCATCATGACGGCCTACGGGCTGGCTTTCTTCTCCATTCTATGGAGTCGACTTGAATTCACCGGGAGCGGAGGACTGATGCGCTACGGGCATTTTGTCATCGTCATCCTCGTCAGTGCAGGCCCACTGATTTTCTCAATTCCGCAGGCCATGCGGAGCGGTCTGGTCTCCGACAAACAAACACGCCCGGTCTGGCCTCCCTATTGGCCATCCATCCTGAGCCGGACTTTGCATGAAGCAACGAGCGAAGAAGACATCATCTTCTCAGATCAACCATGGGCCGTCGCTTGGTATGCAGATCGCCGCTCAATCTGGCTTCCCAAAAAAGTTTCCGAATTTGAATACCTCGAAAAACTCGTCGAGGACCAAAAACTCACCAGCGCCGGCATCCTGATGACCCCCTCGTCTTTCAAAGACAATCCACTCTATAAAGCCGGACACTTCGGAGGCAGCGAGGAGTTCGCCGCTCTCATGCTGGACGGGCCATCAGTCGGGGCGACAGCCGGAGGTACTCGTGGACTGCGGAGCCAAGCCCCTATGCTATCCAGCGTTCTCTCCCGCTACCCTGAATCCAAGCATCTTTTCCCCTTCCGCTTGGTCTACTACTCCAAAAAGCCTATTATCGACCAACAACGATAGAGCCCATGGCGGTCAAAAAAGCAAAAAAATCAAAAGCTCTTGCTCCATCTTTTGAAGATGCGGTCGAGGAGCTGGAGAATATTACCAAGAGGCTCGAGAAAGACCCTGAAAGCCTCGGCAATCTCCTTGATGACTTCGAGAGAGGGCAAGAACTGCTGATTTTTTGCCAAAAGACCCTTAAATCAGCCCGAAAACGGCTCGACCTTGTCGAAGCTTCCCTTCATGCAGAGGGCAACGACGAAGATTCAAGTCCTGAATCCTCGAGCGACGACGCCGAACCCGACGATCAAGATGTCCGACTTTTCTAAAGCACCTCTTCTCAGCCAAATTAATGGCCCCGACGACCTCAAAAAAATTGCTCCGGAAAAATTTCCCGAGCTCGCGCAGGAAATCAGGTACACCCTGATCGATTCTCTTTCTAATACCGGTGGTCACCTGGGACCAAACCTAGGAGTAGTCGAGCTCACAATTGCGCTTCACGCCGTCTTCGAATCGCCCAAGGACAAATTCCTTTTTGACGTCTCCCACCAGGGATACGTCCACAAAATGCTCACCGGCCGCGCTACCGAAATTGACACCATTCGCCAATACGAGGGCCTCAATGGCTTCCTCCTCCGCACCGAATCCGAACACGATTGCTACGGAGCGGGACACGCCGGCACCGCCCTCTCCGCCGCTCTCGGCATGGCCTCGGCCCGCGACCTAAAAGGTGAAGACAGCAACGTCGTCGCTGTCGCCGGTGACGCCGCTTTCACTTGCGGCGCCACCTTGGAAGCCCTCAACAACATCGCCGAGACCACTAACCGCTGCATTGTCATCCTGAATGACAATGAGTGGTCCATTGATAAAAACGTCGGCGCTCTCGCAAAATACTTCAACGCCCTTCAGACCCACAGCACCTTCAACGGCATCCGCGAAAAGACCGCTGACTTTGTCGAAAAAATCGCGGGCTCCGGCGCGCGCAAACTCGCCCATAAGATCGAGCGCAATGCCAAGAACATGCTCGTTCCCAACGTTCTCTTCGAAAATTTTGGCATGCGTTACTTCGGTCCCATCGACGGACACGACATCCCACTCCTCATCAAGACCCTCGAATACCTCAAAAATCAAAACGAGCCGGTAATACTCCACATTATTACCGAGAAAGGACGCGGCTACCAGCCAGCTCTCGATAAACCCGGCAAGTTTCACGGCCTCGGACCTTACAATATCGAAGACGGCTCCACAGCCACCGGAGCACCCACCTTTTCAGAACTCTTCGGCCGCGCCGTCACTGACTTCGCCAAAGAGGATAAAACGATCACCGCCATCACCGCCGCCATGCCCGGCGGAACCAAGCTCGAGACCTTTAAAGCGGAAATTCCCGAACGCTACTTTGATGTCGGTATCGCCGAGGAACATGCCGCGCTCTTTGCCTGTGGCCACGCAACTCAGGGCCTCCGTCCTTTTCTCGCGATTTACTCGACCTTTATGCAGCGTGCTTATGACATGATCCTTCACGACATGGCTTTGCAAAAACTACCTGTGCGACTTTGCATGGACCGCGGCGGCCTCTCGGGTGACGACGGTCCAACTCACCACGGACTCTTTGACATCGGCTATCTCCGGCACGTTCCAGGCCTCGTGCACATGCAAGCCAAGGATGAAAATGAATTCATCGACATGCTTTGGACCATGGCCAACTACGAAGACGGCCCTATCGCCATCCGCTACCCTCGTGGCAACGGACCTGGTGCAACCATCAAGGAGAAGCCCGAACTTCTTACTATCGGTGAAGCCGAAGTCATCCAGACCGGAACCGACGTCTGCCTCATCCCTCTGGGAACAATGATGGAGCTTGCTCTGGATGCCAAAGAAACCCTCGAATCCAAAGGATATAGCGTAACCCTAATCAATCCCCGTTGGATCAAACCGCTCGACGCCCGCACCATTTCGGAGCACGCCAAGAATGCCAAAGTCGTTTGCACTTTTGAAGATCACGTCCTCTACAATGGCTTCGGACTTTCCATCATTGAACTTCTCCATGATGATATCATCGACACTCCCGTCGAGCGCATCGGTTGGCCCGATGAATTCGTCGAGCACGGACGCCCCGAGATTCTTCGAGAGAAACACGGCCTCACCGCCGCCTATGCCGTGGAGAAAATTCTCCCACACCTCCCGGCGAAATAGGCGTTTGCTTACGTCTCACTCCACTCCCTGTCACCAAGTCACGGGATCGCTTTAGTCGTGAAATGCGTTTTTCCCTTCCATCCCTGTTATCGCGGATGCCTGTATCCCCGGCAAACCGACCAAACATCAATTCTCTGATTCAAAAATCTTTCGCGGAACACACCGCTACTGGTCGGTTTGGTCTACCTGAGCCCTCAAAGAAACGACGAGAAGAGCACTGACATGGGACTGGACATCCGGTTTTATTCCATCGCCCAAAAAGGTGTGCGCTAGTTCCTATGAGCTAGAATATCGACAATCGTGTCGATCGCAAAATCCGTCTCCTCTTTCGAAATCAAATATGGTGGAGTGAAGGAAAGGACGCTCCCCTCTTTCCCATCCGCCAACATAATCAGGCCAGCTTTCAGTAACGCGCCCAGCAAGGCTGCCGCGTTACGATCCAACTCGACACCCCACATCATTCCCCTCCCCCGAACATCAATAATTCCCTGAGCCTCCATATTTCTCAGAGCGCTCTCCAAATAACACCCCGCGCTCTTGACCATATCCCTGGTCTCGCCCCTCTTCAGAATTTCAAGCGAAGACAGTGCCATCGCACAGCCAACTGGATTCCCCAAAAAAGTGCTCGTGTGTAAAGCCTCTCCCGTTGACTCCGGCCAGGCATCCATCACCGACTCTTTCCCAACGCAGGCCGATATCGGAAAACCTCCGCTCAGTGCCTTCCCGAGGCAGATGAGATCAGGAACCACTCCATCCCACTCACAGGCAAACATCTTTCCGGTCCGAAAAAAACCAGTATAGATCTCATCGAAAATTAGCACTGCTCCGTGTTCATCACACCACTTTCGCAGGCGCGGGAGAAACTCCGGCGGAGGCACGACCTTCCCACCGCGTCCCTGAATGGGCTCAACCAGGACCGCTCCGATTTCGTCCGGGCTAACATGCTCGATCTCATCTCCCCCAAATGGAAGGCGCACCGTAATGTTCGCCAGCTGATCTCCAAAGGGACCGTGAAACTTCTCAAGGTCCGTGCCCAAAAGGCTCCCATATCCCAATCCATGGTAGGCGTTGGAAAAGGCGATCACCTTTCGTTTTCCACTCGCAAGCCGCGCTGTCTTGAGCGCCGATTCCACGGCTTCAAATCCTGAGCTCGACAGCACCACCTTTGCTTCCCCCACTCCCCAACGATTAAAAGTCACCGCAGATAGCTGCTCACAAAGATCTCCCTTCAAGGCCGTCGGATGCACATCGCCCATCCCATGCAAGAGCTGCTGAGATTGTCTCTGCATCGCCGCCACAACCTCGGAATTTCCATGTCCCAGTCCTGCCACGCCAAAGGCACTGGTCAGATCTAAAAACCGATTCCCATCGGCATCCCAAACATTTGTTCCCTCAGCCCGTTCCCAAAAAACCGGCCAGTCTCCATCCATATAGGTGACGTTCCGACTTTCATACCGCTGCAACTTCTCCGCCAGCGACAACGAGCGCGGTCCGGGTATCCTTGTGTAAAGATCAGGCAGCATGACTACTGAAGGAGCATAGCCACAATCGCAGCCAATGCCGAAAGACAAATTAAAAGAAGTGCTCCCACGCCCATCGCAAAATCGCGTTTGAGAATTATGGGGCGGCCGGTCGAAGAAGACTTTGGAAAAACCACGAGAGCATAAACTGCTCCGGTAACCAACCCTCCAAAGTGCGCGGCATTGTCAATGAATTGAAATCCCAGGGCACCAATAACCACCAGGGAAACTAAGATCCCCAACAAGCGCTGCCTCGCAGACTTCGGAACCAACTTTTTGTGAAGCGTTTCGAAAACAAGCAAGAATCCCAGCAGTCCACAAACCGCTCCGGACATCCCGACACTACTTCCCTCCAAAACCCATGCCGTGGTGGCCCAACCGGCTCCTAATACCGAAACAAAAAAAACCATCGCCAAATGCGGCCACCGTCCCAAAGTTTCCAATCGTTTCCCCAAATACCACAGCGCACTGGCATTCATCAAAAAGTGCAAGGGGTTCCCGTGTATGAAAGCTGCCGTATGAACCCGCCACCACTCGCCAGCGGCATATCGGGCCTTTACCAAACCCGCCTCGGCAAATCCTCCTCCGGTGAGATACTGCACTAGGCCCACTGCCGCGATCACCCCGATCAGAACCATCGTGATCCTGGACTTCTGGGATTGCAGCCAGAGCTCAAATCGCGCCTCAGGAATCTCTTCCGCAACGCTTTCCTTGTTCGTCGCCCGAAGCTCCTTGATCCCCTGCAAACCCATCCAATATGGACGAATCGCAAAGAAAAAAAACAGCAGCACTGCAATCCCAACGGTCTGGGTGCTTCCAACCGCCGCCCACCGTCCCCGGGCATAGGCCGCGTAAATCACATAGATCAATATCGCGCCAAATAAGAGAAGTCCGCGCTTTCCATCCTGAAGATCATACTCCGAAAACAAACGGCGACGCTTTTTCAAGGTCGAAACCAAGGAGGGGTATTCTTCCGGCGCGATCAATCGACGATGTTCCGGTACCCAGATCCAAGCCAGCTTTCCTTTGCCGGAAGAAAGATACCTCTTCAGCCCGTCCAACTCATCAAAGCTGACCAAGTTTCCTTTTTCGTCGCGACAACCGTAGGGAGAAACATCCGGCTTCAGCGAAAAAGCCTCCTCGCGAGCCCAAACCGGCAACGCGAGATCACTCATGAACAAAAGAGAATTAAATTACTCTCCGGCAGGAGCAGGGACCTCCTCAGTTGGGGACTCCTCAGTCGGGGCCTCCTCAGTTGGGGTATCGTCAGTTTGAGTGCCCTCCGTTGGGGCGTCTTCCTCAGGATTATCCTTTTTCACGCTCTCGAGCTCTCTCTTGAATTCTTCGGCGGGATCTACGGGCTTCGCGTCCTCGGGTGCAGCGGGCGCAACTACCTGCTCGGCGGACTCCGAAGACGCACCGTCTTCATCAGCGCGCTTTCCCTCGATGGCATTGCGCTTTCCGAAGAGAATTGCGAGCACGAGCGAGAAAACGAAAAAGAGTGTTCCGAGATAAACGGTTCCTTTTTGAAGAACGTCCGTGGTGCGGGCACCCCAAGCGGCATCAGTCATACCGGAACCAAATGCCGCGCCGAGGCCCTCCTGCTTGGGACGCTGCATCAGAATGACGAGAATGAGTAAGAGGGAAACCACTACGTGAGCAATCACTACTAGGTTGATTGCGATGTTGAGCCAGCCGAAAATCATGGGAGCGGGACTTTATGGATGGAACGAGACTTGTAAAGCCGGACTTTTCCCTGATTTCATCTCCGAATTCAGGTTTCAAATGGAACAATTCCCCTTAATTGGTTGATTTGATGATCTTGTTGTCCTCGTTGAGAACATGCCGCTGCGGCAAAATTCGATTGTCGGAGATGGTAAAAGCCATGATCGTAACACATTCACCTTTCTTAATTAAGTGCGCTGCACCCCCGTTAATTATGATATTTCCCGTCCCCGGCTCACCCGCTTGCACGTATGTTTCCAAGCGCCCGCCAGAGGTCATCGAGGTCACGAGAACACGCTCTCCCTCCCAAAGATCCGCCGCTTCCATTAAATCCAGAGGAATTTCGATACTGCCCTCATAATCAATATCAGCTTGTTTGACGATTGCGCGATGCAATTTCGACTTCAGAAGAATGCGATTCATCTCCGGACAGAATAAGGGAATCCCCTACTGGTCAAGCGATGAAAAACTCAATCGTTGAAAAAATCACCGCTCATCCTACCCTTTTCGGACACCGATGAAGTTCCTAGCGTGCGCAACCCTCATCCTCGCCCCTGCTCTCTCCAGTGCCCAGGAAGAAGCCCGCACTGTTCCCGCCGCGGCTCTCAGCAAGGCCTTGCAGTGGATGCAGAACGATGACCCTGCCCGCCGTGCCGCCGCTTACCGCACCTTCTACCTTTTCGGAAAAGAGGCTCAACCCGCTTACAAAAAAACCCTCGAAAAAGCCCAGCGTCTCCACGAAAAAAAGCTCGGCCTCCTCGTCGAGAATGCCCGCTCCAATCCCTTCAGTGAATTGGAAATCATTGCTGATGACCTCAAAACCGAACGCGAACGAATTTTTAAACTCATTCATACCGACTATAAAAAACAGGGCGACAAAGTGCGCATGCTCGTCAATGAGGTGCAGAAGCTTAAAAAAAAGAACGAGGAAATCCGTAATGTTGCCGCCAGGGATTCCGCCGCCTTTGAAAAATCCGTCAATACCCTCGCCCTCGCTTTGGCCGAAGTAAAACGCGAACTCCTCGTCCTCGAAGGCGAAGAACTTCCCGATGAAAAAATCGACTCAGATAAATCCCTTGCCGAGGCCCTGAACAATACTTTCGAAGGAGAGAGCTATCTCAAAACAAAAGCGATTGTCGATATGGTCCGCAAGGAAGTCGACAACCTCACCACAACCAACTCTTCCAACGCCGCAAGCCAATGGGCCAACTCCTCCCAGAAAGCCTTTTCAAAACATCTGAACGAATTCCGCTCCCTCTTCAGTCTGAGACTCCTCACGATGGAGGAAAGGCTCTCCGCCGCTGCCAATGGTCATTCCGTCGACATGGCAACCATCGGATTTTTCTCTCACACCTCTCCCGTCAAAAACAAAAAATCTCCGGGCGACCGTGCCCGCCTCGCCAAATTCCAGCACCGTTGGACCGGCGAAAACATCTTCTTAGGCTCCGGATCACCGGTTGCCGCCTACAATGCTTGGTTTGCGTCCGACGGACATCGTTTCATCATGTTCGCAAAAAACCCAAACCTCATCGGAATCGGCCCCCACGGGAAGCACTGGACCATGATGACCGGCCGGAAATAACCATTTTCATAAAAAATATTCTTCCCTGAAGACAGTGGGAATCCGTTACGAATCAATGGAATTCAGCTCCTCCGAAAGTATTTCCCTCCGAAAAAGATCTCGCATTCGAAAGATCTCCTGACCCTAGGCGGTATTAACAATAAGAAAGTCTAATGTGATAGAATTTCCGTGTGTGTGATAACCGCGGCCGGTGCCTCCCCAAAGAGACCCGACCGCGGTTTTCTTTTATCCCGATCTCCACTACGGCAAATCCCTTGCCAGCCCCTCCCTCTCCGGCAATCTTCACCTTATGACCGTTCGGGAGATTTTCACCCTCACCATTTGCCTTTTTCTCGTCTCCTGCAGCACAAACAGACCCACCCCCGGCATTCAAGGTGCCAATCCAAGTCCGTTCGTCGTTAGCCCAGAGACGCCGCAAGTCGATCCCCCGCCCACCAACGGACCAATCGTTCGGGCCGAAAGCGCCATCGTCATCGACGCTACTTCCGGACGAATCCTTTACCAAAAAAATGCGCGTAGCGAGCGAGCCGTCGCAAGCACTCAAAAGCTCCTCACCGCCCTCGTCGTTTCGCGCAGCGGCCTCCTCTCCGACCCCGTCACCGTGACCACTTCCGACACTCAAGTCGAACCATCCAAACTCTATGTTAAAGCCGGAGAAACCTACGCCCGCAAAACCCTCATCAAAGCTCTCCTCGTCAGCAGCGGCAACGACATTGCAAAAGCCCTCGCCCGAGACGTTGCCGGAACGGAAGCCAACTTCTGCAACCGCATGAATGAAATGGCCCGCGCCGTGGGCATGCGCCAATCGCATTTCAAAAACCCCCATGGACTCACCGAATCCGGCCAATACTCTACGGCCCTCGACATAGCCCTCCTCGGTCGCCAAGTCATGAAGCATCCCTTCTTTCGCGAATGCATGCGAATCAAAAACTACACCTTCACCTACTCGGACGGCCGCACCAAAGCTCTCAAAAACACCAACAAGCTCCTGACCCGCCTCCCCTACTGCACTGGAATGAAAACTGGCACCACCAATGCCTCCGGACGCTGCCTCATCTCCGCCGGCACCCACAAGGGACGCTCCGTCATCGCCGTCGCACTGGGCTCCACCTCTGCCGAAATCTGGAACGACTCCGAAAAACTACTCCGCTGGGCGTTGGAGTAATTCATTCCTTGATCAACAGAGACTGCATCGCCCTCTCAAATCTGACTATCATCGTCGAAGAGCGAGTTCCCTTCAGTGTTATCGGAACCTTGGAACAAAAAACTTCTGTGGATAGTTAATTGTCCTCGTGAACAGCCACCACATAATTGATCCATAATTACGCCATTTCGGCTTTCTCCACTTTTCCCCTCTCCCGACTCCACAAGGGTGAACAAAAAAAACATCAACAACAACCTCTTCACCCTAAAATAATCTCCTATTCTCAAACTCTATTTACTACAAACTTCCCAACCGAGCGTTCAGAGTTCGAACTTAGATGTTAAGTGTTTACCTCCCGCCATGCCCAATAACGAACTTACATCCCTCCGCGAAAACGGCCTCCTCCGCACCCTTCGCGAAATCTCTTCCCCCAATCCTCCATTCGTCACAATCGATGGACAGGATCTGATCAATTTCTCCTCCAACGACTACCTTGGTCTTTCCTCCCACCCCGCTCTCGCCGCAGCCGCCCACGAAGCAATCACAACATACGGCACCGGCTCCACGGCCTCGCGGCTCATCTGTGGATCGCTCGACATCCACCACCAACTAGAGACAGCTCTTGCAACCGCAAAAAAAACCGAAGCAGCCCTCACTTTCTCCAACGGCTACGCCACCGCGCTCGGCACCATCCCCGCCGTCGTCGGAACAGGTGACACCATCATTCTCGACAAACTCGCCCACGCCAGCCTTATCGATGGAGCCCGACTCTCCGGAGCCACCCTGCGTGTCTTCCCACACAACGATCTCAACAAACTCGAACGCCTTTTAAAGACCGCACAAGGCCGTGTTCTCGTTGTCACCGAATCCGTCTTCTCCATGGACGGTGACCTAGCCCCTCTCCCTGAAATCGTAGCTCTCAAAACCAAATACGAGGCCCTCCTTCTCCTTGACGAAGCCCACGCCGTTGGGGTCCTCGGACCCAATGGCCAGGGCCTTACCGAACATCTCGCCCTTCAAGACCAAGTCGATTTCCAAATGGGCACTCTCGGCAAGGCCCTGGGCTCTGCCGGAGGATACATCGCCGCTTCACAAGATTGGATCGATCTCCTCCTCAATAAAGCCCGCGCATTTATTTACTCCACCGCTTCACCTCCCTCGCAAGCCGCCGCCTCGCTGGCCGCCCTGCAACTTCTCAACACCCCCGAGGGCTACAAAAACCGTAAAAAACTAAACCACAACATCGCCCTCCTGACCTCCCTCACGAAGCAAAGCACTTCTCCCTCTCCGATCATCCCCATCATCATCGGAGAAAACGAGAGGGCACTGGCCGCCTCCCGATCCCTTCTCGACGACGGATTTTTAGTCCCCGCCATTCGCTTCCCCACCGTTCCCAGAAACACCGCACGCCTCCGCATCACCCTGAGCGCCTCTCACTCCGAAGAGCAAATCCAAGGACTCGCTCAAAAGATTTCCTCTCTTGAACAATAATCCTTTAGAGGTCCAAAAACTCATCCAGATAGACCCGCAGAAAATTTTCATTTTCAAAGCGGCATCCAGCTTCCCGCTCACCTCGGCTTTCTGCGATACCGGTTTCGGCGTGGCAATCAACTGGGTATTCTGACAACTAACCTAAGCCAGCATTCTAGTTCCACTTACTCCCAAAAAATTGTTTCTGCAAAATCACTGCCCAACAATTCTTCTCTCCGATTCCGGGACCGGAGTATCCCAATCTTACTTATTTAAAAAAGAAATCTCCGCTGTGATCGGACGATGATCCGATGCCACCTTCTCTTCAATCACCCGTTCCATGTAGGTGAAATCAGGCAGCCCTCTCTCAATGAAAAAATCAATCTCGTAGGTTGGTTTGTCAGCAGGAAAAGTCTTGGTGGAGATTTCCCGTAGGATCTTCCAACCTGTATCTCCGAGAATTTTAAGAGTGTTACTTCCTCGTTCAGCATTGAAATCACCAGCCAATATCACAGCCCCTTTGAGATCCACCAATTTCGCGACCTGCTTTAGCCTAAAATCACCCTTGGTCCAATCCAGATGAATTCCAATGAAAGACAAAGGCTCACGCCACCCCTTGGGAGTCACTTTGACTTCCAGAGCACAGCGAGGCTCCGCACCCTCCGGAAGTTGATGCCTCACAATTTTGGCAATGGGAAAACGGGAAAGCACAGCCATTCCGTATTCACCACCCTGGTAGCTCATGAACTTTCCGAAAGCATGCTCCATTTTGAGAAGCCTCCCCAACTCCGCCGCTTGGTCCACATTCCCACTCCGCTTGCAGTTTTTATCGACTTCCTGCAAAGCCACTAAATCAGGATTCTCTTTCTTGATAATCTTAGCCAACCTCTCCAGATTGATTTTCCCGTCCATCCCTTGACCGTGACGGATATTATAGGAAACAACCTTTAATGTTTCCGCACCCAGTGAAGGAACGAAAAATAATAATAAAACTATAAACTTCATTGCTTTTCCCTCCTACAAGGTCAGTGCCTTAACCCGCCGTGCCGATTGATTCCGCCCACCCTTGAGTGGATCAACAAATCGCGAAAACACCCCGTAACGATTTCCGCCTTCCGGGATAATGAAATACAAGATGCCCTCTCCATCGGGCTGGGAAATATCGAAGGCGCTAATCGCCCCCGCCGGCACCCCGGGAGAGGTCACATAGATCCGTTTCCCACTGACATAATCACCCCCGTGCTCCACAAAATGACGACGGCCGTTCAAAATAACATCCAGAGAATACCCATTGCGGGTCGGCGTCAGCTGCCACTGCGCCACCGCCTTAGGTGATGTTCGGTTGAAAGGCTTGGCCGCCGGGAACAGGGGCTTCGGCGGCGCCTGGTAATCTCCGGCCGCATTCAGCCTAGGGAAATTGTCCAGCGAACAGGAAACCAAGGCCAAACAGGCCAACAAAAGCATGATCAATTTCACGCTATGAACAGAGTGCCTATTCTTCTCTCGGTCAAGGATCAAACTACCCCTTCTTTGCGCAAAAAGACGAAAGTCTTTTCGTCCGACTCCTTCTTGCTAAAGCGATACTTACCCGTTTTGAAATTCTTCAACTCTTCCACTTCGGTGATGCCATTGCGAACAATGAAATCCGCCATCATTCCGCGGGCTTTTTTGGCAAAGAAGGAAATGATCTTGTATTTGCCATTCTTCTCATCCTTGAACACCGGAGTAATGAGCTCGCCCTTCAACTCTGCGGGCTTCACCGACGAGAAATACTCATTCGAAGCCAAATTGATGATTGTGTTGGAACCCGACTTTTTCAGATCCTGATTCAGTAGTTTGGTAATCTTGTCCCCCCAAAAGTCGTAGAGGTTTTTTCCACCCCTGTTTTTAAACTTCGTCCCCATTTCCAGCCGATAGGGCTGCATCAAATCCAAAGGTCGTAGCACTCCATACAAGCCCGACAAAATCCGGATCTGTTTCTGCGCCGTTGAGAAATCCGCCGCACTCCAGTCATCCAGCGTCAGCCCTTGATAAACATCACCCACAAAAGCCAAAATCGCCTGTCTGCTGTTATCTTTGTTAAAATCGATTTCCCAAGTGGCATACCGCTCATGATTAAGATCCCCCAACTTCTCACTGATGGACATTAGATTGCAAAGTTGCTTCACCGATAAACGTCGCAACTGTGCCACCAACTCCGATGATTCCTCGATGAATCGTGGCTTGGTCGACTTCTTGATGAGGAGCTGTGATTCGTAGTCGAGTGATTTTGCGGGTGAGAGTAGGACAAGCATTATGGTGGAAAATTGGGTCAGCCTTTCAAAAATGCAATCTGGAAGGTGTCTTATCGAACACAAATTTCATTTTTTTTTAGACCTTATAAAATACTATGATAATATCATCTCATTTATAAGAAATGAGAGAGCTATTTGGAACAGACGGAATTCGTGGAATTGCCAATAAATATCCGATCACACCGGAAGTCGCTTTGCGCATCGGACGAGCCGTCGCGCGCGTCCTTGAAGCGCAGCGATCAGGGCGACACAAAGTGGTCATTGGCAAGGACACTCGCGTGAGCGGATACATGCTGGAAACCGCCCTCACCAGTGGGCTCGTCAGCGAAGGCGCGCGGGTTCTCCTCACCGGCCCCGTCCCAACCCCCGCCGTCGCACACATCACAAAATCCATGGCCTGCGACGCCGGCATTATGCTCACCGCTTCGCACAATCCTTACGCCGACAATGGCATCAAAATCTTCGGGCCCGATGGATACAAACTTAATGACGCGCTGGAAGCCGAAATCGAAGCTATCATCAAAGGCGAGGCCCCCACACCTAACAAAGATATCCGCCTTGGAAAAGCTTTCCGCATCGACGACGCCACCGGGCGCTACATCGAATTTGCCAAAAGCTCCATCGGTTCAATGAACCTGCGTGGTCTCAAAGTCGTCGTCGATAGCGCCCACGGGGCCGGGTATCACGTCGCTCCCGTCATCTTTGACGAACTCGGAGCCGAGGTCATTAAAATCGGCAGTTCCCCCAACGGATACAACATCAATGAAGACTACGGCTCCCTCCATCCCGAGAAAGCCGCCAAGCTGGTCAAAAGCGAAGGTGCTGATCTCGGCATCTGCCTCGATGGCGACGCCGACCGTGTCATCTTCGTCGATGGCAATGGCGAAATCCTCAGCGGCGATCGTGTTCTCTGCCTCTGCGCCAAGGCCCTCAAAGCTTCCGGAAAACTTCGCGGTGACACCTTGGTCTCCACCGTCATGAGCAACCTCGGACTCCGCGACGCCCTCGCCGAAGACGGAATTTCACTGGAGCAAACCAAAGTCGGCGACCGCCACGTCCTCGAACGCATGCGCGAGGGCGGTTTCTCTTTCGGCGGCGAAAACTCCGGTCACCTCATCTTCTCCGACTTCGCCACTACCGGCGACGGCATCGTCAGCGCCCTCATGGTCCTGTCCTTCCTCAAGGAGTCTGGAAATTCCCTCGCCGAACTCGCCGACTGTATGACCGAATATCCCCAAGTTCTCGTCAATATGCCTGTCAGCCAAAAACCTCCCCTCCAAGAAGTCCCTGAAATAATGGCTGCCATCGAAACAGCCAATCAAACTCTCGGAGACAACGGCCGCACCCTGGTACGCTATTCCGGCACCGAAAAAAAACTCCGCGTCCTCGCCGAGGCCAAAGACGCCGTCCTTGCCCAATCTCTTAACACCACCATCGTCGCCGCCGCTACCAAAGCAATCGGCTAGCGTGTGGCGGTGGCTTGCAACCGCCAAACCAATCCCATCAATCCAATGTCACTCTGGCCCCTCCCAAGCTCTCACGACGAACTCTTCGTCGCTGGTCGCCACCTCTCCGAGTGGGAAACCGCCCTCGGCAAATTCTTCTCTCCAAAATTCCCCTGGGACCTCCTTGACATCAACGAAAAGATTATGGCCTCCATCACCGACTGGCCCGGACAGGACACCATTCAGATGGGAGAAGGCGCCGAAGTTATTGTTGGCGAAGGGACCAAAATCCTCCCCGGCGTCTTCATCGAAGGACGCATCATCATCGGAAAGAACTGCAAAATCGGCCCTAACTGCTATCTCCGTGGCTCCACGAGCATCGGCGACAATTGCCACGTCGGCCAAGGCGTCGAAATCAAAAACTCCATCCTCTGCGACAGCGCTTCCGTCGGTCATCTCAGCTACGTCGGCGATAGCTACATCGGTCCCAAGGCCAACTTCGGAGCCGGAACCATCACCTCCAACCTCCGCCACGATGGAACCAATCATCGCTCCACCGTCGAAGGCAATCTCGTCGACACTGGTCGCCGTAAGTTCGGAGCTATTATCGGCGCCGACGTTCATACCGGTATCAACACCTCCCTCTACCCCGGTCGCAAACTCGGCCCAGGCACCTCCACACTCCCCGGCGAAATCGTTAGTCACGACATTCACGAATCTTAAATCATGTGCGGCATCGTAGCATACACCGGCATATGCCCGGCTCTTCCCATCCTCATCAGCGGTCTCAAACGACTCGAATATCGCGGCTACGACTCCGCCGGTATCGCCGTAGAAACCAAAGACCAAATTGTCATTCGTAAAAGCAAAGGCAAGGTCAAGGAACTCTCTGGCCTCCTCGGCGAGGACGAAACCGACCTCGCGGAATCGAATTGCGGCATCGCCCACACCCGCTGGGCCACCCACGGACCACCAACCACCGAGAACGCGCACCCACATGCAGGTGGAAAAAACGGCATCGCGCTCGTTCACAACGGCATCATTGAAAACCATCGTGCCCTCCGTGATAAACTCACCCCTGCCGGATACCTTTTCCTTTCCGAAACCGACACCGAAGTCCTCGCCCACCTCGTCGACTCTCTCTACCAAGGCGATCTCCTCGATGCAGTCGTCGCCGCGCTCAAAGAAGTCGAAGGAACGTTCGGTATTGCCTGCATGGCCCACGCCGAACCAGGCACTCTCATCGTGGCCCGTCGAGGCTCGCCCATCGTTCTGGGAGTTGGAGAAAATGGCACCATTGTCGCTTCTGATGCCTCGGCTATCATCAAACACACCCGTCAGGCCATCTACCTCGACGATAATGACGTAGCACAAATCAAAGGAAGCGAACTCGATATCCACTCACTCGATGCCGGCTCCGTTTCCCGTCAGCCCGCCGAGATCGACTGGTCCGCCGACGCCGCTGAAAAAGGAGGCTACGAACACTACATGCTCAAGGAAATCTTCGAGCAACCCGAGTCCATCCGAAACACCCTGCGCGGCCGCCTCGATTCCAATCGTGGCAACGCCCTCCTCTCCGGGCTCGACCTCAGCCCGCGCGAACTTGCCGAACTCCACCGCGTCCTCATCGTCGGTTGCGGCACCTCCATGAATGCCGGCCTTGTTGGAGAATACGCCATCGAAGACTTTGCCGGAGTCCTTGCCGAAGTCGAACAAGCGGCCGAGTTCCGATACCGCAATCCCATCGTCAACTCCTCCGACCTCGTCGTCGCCATTTCCCAATCCGGCGA